>Ga0114977_10000655_pt1 | contig 22939 bp, 18 predicted proteins | sample S_130805_MF_Meta_FD_87026 | JGI IMG/M metagenome (GOLD analysis project Ga0114977, IMG submission 87026) | Freshwater microbial communities from Lake Simoncouche, Canada to study carbon cycling - S_130805_MF_MetaG | ecosystem: Environmental > Aquatic > Freshwater > Lake | place: Lake...
CGATGGGGACAATTGATGGTAGGTATTGTTTGCATGGGAAGCATCTGTCTCAAAGTGGTTCTTTTATATTTGTAAATCGATACGGCCAAGCGATTTATGATGGCCGAGATTCTTACGTTTTACTCCTCTTGGCTGTCTGAGTATAGGTATGCAGATCTGGACCTCGGGTTGAGGGTAAATCCCGATAAGTCTGGCATTACATATCATCACAATTGGGTTCTTCTTTCGGCCCCATCAAAGCCGTATCCTCCATATATCCATCCCAGGCGACAAGCAAAAAATGAAAAATTTATTTTTGACCATATCCGTATCGTTGCTCGCAACCGCTTGCGCGCACCATCATCCTGGTTCAGCGCTGGGAAATGCACCGGACCACTTTGGTGTGAAGGAAGTTGGGAGCTTTCACATTGGCGGCCGCCAGGTCACCTTGTCTGGCTTGCCAGAAAAAGAGATCGTTTTCACGGCAGGGGCTGCACCCTTTAAGGTCAACCCCAATGGTGACTTTGAGGTTGAGCAAATGTATGTGCAGTATGTCAAATTGCATGAGCACTCCCGTAAAGCACGCTACCCTTTGCTGATGTGGCATGGCGGGGGCTTGTCGGGTGTGACTTGGGAGACCAAGCCTGACGGCAAACCGGGTTGGCAAAATTTCTTTCTGAAAGCTGGGCATGACGTGTATGTCAGCGATGCCGTTGAACGAGGCCGGGCCTCTTGGGCGCGTTACCCAGAAATTTTTAAGACAGAGCCCTTTTTTCGGACCAAAAAGGAGGGCTGGGAGTTGTTTCGACTTGGCCCTGAGGGCTCTTACCAAACTGACCCTGCCAAACGAGTGGCTTATCCAGAGGGAACCCAGTTTCCGGTTGAGGCTTTTGAGCAGTTTGCAAAACAAGGCATTCCCCGCTGGGCCACAAATGACCCCGCCACACAATTGGCTTACGATCAATATGTACAAAAAGTTTGTCCATGTGTGATCATGGTTCACAGTCAAGGTGGAAACTTTACATTTAACGCCGCACTCAAGGCACCGGGTATGGTGAAGGCGGTCATTGCCATTGAACCATCGGGCGTGCCCGGTGAAAAGGCCGATCTCACACCCCTCAAAGGAATTCCTCATTTATTTGTTTGGGGCGACTACCTGGAAAGGTATCCGCTTTGGCAAAAAATCACGCCCAATGTGGACCGGTTTGAGCAGGCATTGCGCAATCAAGGAACAGATGTCACCCGCATTGACCTGCCTAAAACGGGTGTCCGTGGAAATTCACACATGCTGATGATGGACCGCAACTCGGATGCCATTGCACAGATGATTCAAGACTGGATGGTTGCCAAGAACTTATCCCGTTAAAGGATTTTGAGCCAATGGGGCGATGAGAACAACCTGCACAGCCAACACAGCCAACACAGACAGCTTGCCAGCAATGACATAATCTGACTGAGTATGACCGCTTCTGATAAAGAATGCAGGTACAGTGCTTCAACAACTCAGACCTTCGGTCTTGACTCAATTGGCACTCAACGCTCTTATTTGACATGCTGCAACCGCTGATCAGCCTTTGGCGACACCATTCGCGCGTCACCTTTTACGATGCTGTGGCCTCGCGAGAAACTGTGGAGGCAGATTTTTCAGGACTTCACTTTGGTTCTCCCATTGGGATGCGCCGTCACTTCTCCCACGTCGATGAAGCTTTGTCGTATTTGAGATTTTGGATGGGTGACCCAGGTGCTGTTTCCGAGTTGCGCTGGTTGCTTCATAAAACTGGCCCAGCCCTATCGGGTGCCAGGGGCGGTCCTGAGCAATGGCTACAAGTTTTGGCAGGACGAATGCAAAGTGGTGGCTTGGTCATCATGGAAGAGACGGCCAAAAAACAGTTCTTGGGAAAAATGGTGGCACCACCTGCCGCCAATGGATTGGCGTCATTGACTTCACTGGCTGACCTGGCCAATTTGACCTCGGTACCGCTGCCCTCTACGTTGTTGCCTGATTTGGAGTCTCTTCAAATTGAGAACGTGCAAGTGTTGCCCGAGATTGAAGAAGCCCTTGAGCAGGTGACGTTGGCAATGTCTGAAGTGTCGAACTTTTCAATCAGTTTGTCGCCTGCGCCCACGAAAGTGGCAGATATTCAGGGTTCCATGACAAAAGTTGGCGGCCAGGTCCAGTCGACTTTGACATCGCTTTAATTGACAAAAAACTTTGAAGCTCGTTGATCGCACGCTGACCACCATCACAGATGGCTCTTCGAAAATCGAGGTGGCCATTGGTCAAGCTGCAAATGAAATTGCTTCAGAGGTTTCGGCGCTGCCAGATAAAGTGATGGCGTTGTTGGGTGATATGGCTCAAAGTTTTCAAGCCATCGCTTTCAAGCTGGCAGAAATTCCTGCCATCATCAACCCACTGCCCATCGTGGCTCCGCTGCCAAATCAGATTGGCAATGTATGTGAGCAAATAAAGCAAATTTGTACAGAGGCAGCCCAAATCCCGGTGACCCTTGTTGCGCAAGCCTCAAAGGTGCAACCCATCGCTTCACAAGCCAGCGAAGCGGCCAATGCCCTGACCGACCTACCAGCCCAATTGATGGCCTTGGCTCCAGATGTGCCCGAGCAACTCAAGCCCCTGTCTGGCTTGGCAGAAATGGCGCAATCTCTCATAGACAAAGCAGAAACTGCAAAAGATATTGCGCTGCCTTTCATTGAACAGACCACCCCACTGACCGTGGAGTTGAAAAGCATCGAACTTGCACTGCAAAAATTAGCCCAAAGTGGCGTGGCCAACTCACAAATCACAGCACCACTGCACACTCGCGAAGCAGATGTACGGTCCCAAATTCAATCGCAATTTGATGTATTGCGCCAGCAAATTGACCAATTAAAGTCAGACTTGCTCGACGATGTGTCTGACATGCGGCAAGTGGTTTCAGACGTTGAAAAAGCTTTGTTGGAAGTGCTCGCGCAAGCGAAAGATCAGATTCAATCTGTGATGGAAAAAGGTCTTGCCCCACTGCAGGCAACCAAAACTTACGTGGTCGATTTTCAAGCAAAAGTAGACGATGAAGCCCAGCATTGTGAGGGTCTTTTTGACCAAGCTCAAAACACCATGGATGAGCTGATCTCTCACTTGCGTGAGTCAATCGATAGGGCACGGGAGAGTCTGAGTGGAATAGGCGATCTATTGACAGAAGCTGGAATCGACACACAGTCGCTGATGGATAAATCGATTGAACCGATTGATCTCCTCAAGGAGACAGCAGATGCCTGCATGGATGCCATTGATAAAGCCGTCGCCGTGATAGGTGAGCAAATTGACACTGTGAAAATTAATTTAGATGATATTTCCCAGGAGGCGGAAAACACGAAATCAACTCTGCGAAATTTGCCCGAAAAATTCAACCCGGTCAGAGAATATATCTCAACGGCTTCAGATGAGATCGACAGCATCAAGTCAAAAATTCCTGGTTTTGTGAGTCAAGCGTTAGGGGCACTCAGCGCTGGCAGTTCAGAGCTTGAGCAAGCAGATGCTTTGTGTGACAACGCTATAGATATTTGTACGCGGCACATGGCAACAGCTCCTCCTTTGGCGATATCCAAAGGATTGTTTCAAGGAGCGAAGGCTGGCATTGTTACTTTGCAAAAATCAATCACTTCTGCTGTGGATTTGGTGACGGCTTCTGGGACATCGGCCACTGCTTTGATGGATCAGGCCCAGGCCTTGGTATTGGCTCTCAACCCATTGTTGGATCAGGTATTGGAAAAGCTTCAGCAGGCAATCGATGCGTTGATTGGATTACTCGCTCAGCTCCAAAAAGGAATTGAAACAGCCAAGTCAGCTTTGGATGCCATCTTAGATACGGTCCTTGGCTCAGTGCGTTTGATTCGGGAACAGCTTGACGGGTTGCTGGACAGCGTCCATGAACAAGCTCAAGCGTATCTGGAAAAGATTCAGCTGCAACCACTGATAGATGACTTGCTCGATAAGCTAGACGAAATTGCCGCCTCTATATTTGATCCGATCGATGAGAAGATTAACAAATCTTCTGGAACCATATCGACCTTTGTCAAAGATTCAAAATCAATTGTTTCAGATGCCGTAATGTCCCTGCGCTCTGAGCTGGATAAGCTCATTGCCTTGCTAGATGAGGCTGATGAGGCAGGGCAGAGCCAAGTCGGTGAATTGGATGTGCTGTTTGAGAAAATACAAGGCGCATGGTCCGATTTGGAATCCAAGACAAATCTGCAAATCGACAATACCAGTGCTTACATGGATCAATTAATTGATCAAACCCTGAGTGATTCAGCCAATCAAATGGGGATTCAATGGCCGGCGCAAACATGACGTTGACTGACCGATCCAGTCAGTTGCTTTTGCAAAGGCATTTGCCATGACCATTTCGCGCGACGAGGCTTTGAATTTCAGTTCGATAGATGCGGGTGTCCAATCACTGTTAGATCAAAACAGCCAGGCCAATGATCAGTGGTTGAGTGATGCATCAGCGCAAGCAGATGACATGAACTCCCAACTAAATGATCAGTCGTCAAAAGTTGAGGCCTCTTCTTCGGATATTCAAAAAGCCACAGAGGGCATCCAAGCGCAGGCTGATCAAGTCGCCTCTCAAGCCGATCAATTCAATGATCTGCCCTCTGAAATTGAAAATGGCTTGAATGATGCGAAGGCTCAAGCCAATCAGTCCGTGGTGGGTGCTCAGCCAGCAGCAGATCTGGCCCAAAGCAATCTTGAGAAAACCGGTTCTGAGTCTGCTTCCATTGGGCAGGGGGTCAGCGAAGAGGTGCAAAGTTCGACTTCGCAATTACACCCAGCCTTCGCTGATGCAAAGTCTGCGGCCGATCAAACCAATGCTTCACAAATAGCGCTACTTGATCAAGTGTCCTTGGGCAATTCAGACATGGACCTGTCAGTTGCAGATGCCAATTCACAAGCCAATGACTTGACACAACAAGCCCAAGCGGAGGTAAACAAAGCGCAGTCTGCCGTCGAAGCGGTTCAGGCTGATATTCAGGCGCTTAGGCAAGATGTGATCACTGCTGAAACCATTGTGGACGAAGAGGTCGTCAAGCGTGGGGGCGAGTCAAAAATGCTTGCTGTCAATCCGAGTGCTTCGCAAGATTTGGCTGAGCCCAAAACAGATGTTTCATCAGGGAATGGCAATGCGGGTGTTTTACCCGATGTACAAGGGGACCCGGAAACCAAAGCAACTGCAAGCGATCCAGGGGTTGCTGAGGGCGATTCACCTGAGACAGATCAAATTCAGGATGGTGGTGTCTCTGCAGTTCAAAGTGCCGCATCGCAAGATTCAACTGCTGACACAGTCATGCCAGAAGAAGCCGGCCAAGGCGAACCATCTTCGCCATCTGAGATCCCAAAGGACGCCAGTGAAGAATCACCCAAAGACGGTGGTAAAAAGGCAGAGACAGCACCTGCGGAGTCCGCGCAAGTTGATGCTGCATCCGACGCGACGACCAAAGATGAGGCGGCAACTTCAGAGGATGCGTTACAAAAAGAGGAGGCTACGCCAGCCACTGAAGCCATGGCCGATGGGGCATCTGATGCACAAGAGGGTGCGGCAGTGGCTAAAGAGGTATTGGATGATGCCCAGCCTGAGTTCAAAACAATCGCTAATGCACCAACATCTGGGGAGACCAGCGATACCGTCCCTGAATTGACCGATTCAAAGGTTGATAAAAAAGAATCTAAAAGCGCAGCGCCTGCTGTAGCTTCTCCTGCCGAATTGGCATCAGTGGATATCGATGCGCAAGTCGGTGAAAAGTTGGCAGTCGATGACGCCATAAAAACCGCAGCGCTCTCAAAAGCTGCATTGGTTGCGGCTCCAATCCCTACGGCAATCGAAATGAAGACGCCATCGGCTGCAGTTCCCAAGCCAAGTTTGCTTTTGCAGGAGCGGCCCATCAATGCGGTGCCAGAGCGCATGCACCAGCCCAGCAACAACATCTATTCAAGCTCTGAAATTTCGAAGCCTTTGCTCGAAGCCAAAGCCAAGGATTCTTTTATCAAGAAACTGATGAGGTTCTTCAGGCTTTGATGCCGATGCTTTTTTCTCATTAACAAACCAATTAAATTGGTAATTTAGTTTTAAATAAATCCCGTTTTGACGATGTTGGTATTCTTTAATTATTTTTTAAGAAAATCCAGTAAATCGTTGTAATGTCCGTAAAACTCACTTAAACTGCCTCCCCCGCTGTGGTATGCGGTGAGCCATGTACCAAAGCCAGATGACATGCTGAATTGCACTCGCAAAGTCACTTGTTTTCCTGGTCAGAATTTTTGTAATCACTTTTTATGAGGTAAATAAATGTCTGATAGCCTGCAAAAATGGGTGGGGCGCAATCGTCCTCCGCGCGTTCAAATTACCTATGACGTTGAAATAGGTAATGCGTTCGAAAAAAAGGAATTGCCCTTGGTTGTAGGCCTCATGGCTGATTTGTCTGGACAACCTTTGAATCCATTGCCAAAGTTCAAAGAGCGCCGTTTTATTGAAATTGATCGCGACAATTTCAATGATGTGATGACAAAAATCGCACCTCGTTTGGATATTTCTGTACCAGACACCCTCAAGGGTGAGGGCAACCTCAAGGTGGAACTCAATTTCAGTCAAATTGACCAATTTGAGCCAGAGTCGCTTGTCAATCAAGTGCCTCGCTTAGCCCGACTCTTAGAAGCCCGCCAGCAATTGCGCGATTTACTGGGCAAGCTAGACGGCAATGATGAGTTGGACGCATTGCTAGAAAATATTTTGCAAAACACCGAGGACTTGAAATCCCTCAAAGAATCTACTGGATCAAACGACACATCTGACTCGGCTGATGACGCATCGGCTGAGGCCACTGCTTAAGTTGCAGCCACGCAATCCCTCAATGGTTTTTGAAAACGGACTCAAAAATGGCTACTAAAAAATCTACATCTTCAGACGGCGGCGCAGAATCAGTAAAAACTGATGACTTGAGCCTTTTGGATCGGATCATTCAAGAAGGAAAAATGGCGGCAGAGCCTTCGCAAAGTGTGTATGCGAAAAAATTGCTGGGTCAATTTGCAACGCAAATACTTGACGAGGGGATGAAGAGTGCCCCCGATAAGGGCGTTGTCGCCATGATCAATGAGCGAATTGCTGAAATCGACCAAATTCTGACCGACCAGCTCAATGCAATCATGCATCACCCAGATTTTCAAGCGCTGGAAGCTTCATGGGTGGGATTGCGAGATATGGTGTTTGGTACGGAGACCAGCACCACATTGAAGTTGCGACTCATGAACGTCACCAAAAAGGAGTTGCTCAAAGACCTTGAAACAGCGGTTGACCATGACATGAGCGTTCTCTTCAAGAAAGTTTATGAGGAGGAGTACGGCACTTTTGGTGGTAATCCCTATTCGTTGTTGATTGGTGATTATTATTTTGGACGGCATCCACAAGACATGGCGTTGCTCCAGCGCATATCCAAGGTGGCTGCAGCAGCGCATACCCCCTTTATTGCCGCCGTTGCTCCCACCATGTTTGACATGACCTCATTCACCGACTTGGGCGTGCCGAGAGACCTGTCGAAGATTTTTGAAAGTGCAGAGTTGGCCACTTGGAGAAGTTTCCGTGATTCAGAAGATTCGCGATATGTTTCTTTGGTGTTGCCACGTTATGCAGCGCGACTGCCGTATGGCTCAAAAACCAAACCGGTTGAGAGCTTTAATTTTGAAGAAGATGTTGACGGCCGTGACCATTCCAAATACCTTTGGGGCAATGCTTCTTATCAACTCGGTTTGAGGATTACAGATGCATTTGCGAAATACAACTGGACAACGGCCATCCGTGGTGTTGAGGGTGGCGGCAAAGTAGAAGGTCTCACGGCCCACACTTTTAAAACGGATGATGGAGACATCGTTCTGAAGTGCCCAACGGAAGTCACCATCACCGATCGACGCGAGAAGGAACTCAACGACCTTGGCTTCATCTCTATCGTGAACTCCAAGGGATCTGACTTTGCCGCATTCTTTGGTGGGCAAACCACCAATAAACCACGTGTCTACAACCTTGATACGGCCAATGCCAATGCAGCTTTGTCTTCCCGCTTGCCTTATGTGCTGGCAGCATCGCGTTTTGCGCATTACCTCAAAGTCATCATGAGAGACAAGATTGGAAGCTTTCAGACCAAAGACACGGTTGAAAGTTATCTCAACAATTGGTTGTCTCAGTATGTGTTGCTTGACGCCAATGCAACACAAGGGGAAAAAGCGCGATTCCCATTGGCTGAGGGCCGCGTTGATGTGTTGGAAATACCTGGACGTCCGGGAGCCTATCAAGCAACCGTGTTCCTTCGTCCGCACTTTCAAATGGAAGAGCTGACAACTTCGATTCGATTGGTGGCTGAACTGCCTGCTGCTGCTGGTTAACTCTCAATACAAGCCCGCACGGCGGGCTTGCCCTTGTTTCATTGGAGATTTAAATGTCTGACGTACTTATTCTTTGCATTGATAGCATTCCCGGTAATTCAACCATCACGGGCTATGCAGACAAAATCATTGTCAGTTCCTTTTCACACAGTGCATCCATTCCGCTGCAACAAGACAGCGCCAAAACAGAGCGAACCGCTGGCCGTCCCATTCTGTCTGAATTGAGCTTCACGAAGATGTCTGATTTATCGACCACCGCCATGTACAAAGCTTGTACCCAAGGATCAAAACTTGGAACCATCAAGTTGAATGTGGGACGTGTAGAAAATGGTGCGTACATGAACTTTTTCACTTACACCATGACAAATGGAATGATTTCGCACATCAGCACATCTGGTGGTGGAGGCATACCCTCTGATTCTTTCGCTATCAATTTCACCAAAATTCAGTGCGACTTTACCCAGCAAAAGACCGATTCAACGCAAAAGGGAACGGCCACATGGAACTGGAATCTGGAAACAATGAAGTCTGACTAAAGTTAGAAAGAAGATCTTGGCTTTGTGGGCTATCAAAGCACCAATGATTTACTCAAATGAACCGCACAGCCGCATCATCTATTGCCCCTTTTTTTGATCGCCTGTGCGGTGTTGACTTTGCGGTTGGGAATGGTGTCCATTTGGATGCCAAGGGTTTCCAAGCATCTTTGCTGCTGGATTTATCAAGGTTGCTCAACACACGTTGCGATTTGACCATTGATGAATTCATGAAATCTCCTGGCCATGTGATGAATTATGGTATGCCAGCAACCAATGGGTTGTCTTCAAATGCCAAGAAAGATTTGCAAAAGCTAGAGCAGTTGGTTCATCATGCCATCAAGCTTTTTGAACCCAGGCTCACCCAGGTCCGTGTGAAAGCCCAGTCAGATCCGCAGGACTTTAAAAATGTTCGAGTGGAAATTCAAGCCGCTGTGATTTTTGGTGAGCAAACCCTTAGATTTGCACCTTCGTTTCATCTACACCCTGGTCAGGTGGAGTTGGTTGTGCAGCCAGAACCCGCTTGAGACATGGCATGAACACCTCAAATCTTCAAGATGATTTGGTTGACTATTACCGCAGAGAAATAGCCTACTTGCGAGAAAGTGGTGAGCATTTTTCTCAGCGCTATCCCAAGGTGGCGCAGCGTCTGTCCTTCAATGCGTCTGAATCCAAAGATCCGCACACTGAGCGACTCATCGAATCATTTGCATTCTTAACGGCTCGAGTTCAAAGAGAGATTGATCGTGAATTTCCAGTTGCAGCCCAAGCAATTTTGGAAAATATTTGTCCGAGCCTGACGCAGCCAACGCCTTCCATGAGCATCGCTCACATGAGTCTTGATGCCAATCAAGGCAAGGTCATGGCCGGGATCAAAGTTCCACGCGCAACCATGCTACAAGCGGCTGCTTCATCAGGTCAGACGTGTAGATTCCAGACATCCTGGGATGCTGAACTTTGGCCATTGAGTATCGTTGCCACTGCCATTGAGGACAGTCGTGGACTTTGTTTGAAATTTGTCACTCATGCAGGCGTTGATGTGAGTGAACTAGATCTAGATATATTGAGACTTCATCTCAGTGGCGATTTCATGACCACCATGCCACTTTACGATGTGCTGATTTCCAATCTTGAACGCATTGAAATTGCAGATGCAAATGGAAACCGATTGGGCGATCTTCCGATAACCAGCCTAGCAGAGGTTGGTTTTGCTGAAAATGAGCAAGTTTTACCTCGGCAAGGCAGCATCAATCCTGCTTACAACTTATTGCAAGAGTATTTTTCGTTTCCCCATAAATTTTTGTTTATTGATGTCAAAGGATTGCAGGGTCGTTTAGGTCAAGGCAATGGTTTCACAGTCAAATTCATTTTCAAATCTGCAGCAAAAGTACTCGCTGCAGTCAATAAAAATACCTTCAAACTGGGATGTGTACCCATCATCAACCTGTTCCCAAAAACCAGTGAGCCCATTACCTTTGAAAGGCGAGAACACGAGTATTTATTGGTTCCAGACTATCACCGAGAGACATCGCATGAAATTCACACAGTTGAGTCTGTGATTTCATCCGACCCAGAGGCAAATGAACCGGAAACTGTTCCAAATGTATTTTCTACAGATCGGTTCATGGATGATTCGGAAAATTTATTTTGGAACGCTCGCAGAGAACAGAGTCTGAGACCAGGGATCAGCGGATCAGACGTTCACATCAGCTTTGTTGACCGGTCCAATGTGAGCCAAACGCCCAGCAAACCAGTCCTGTACGCCAAGATGGTGTGCACCAATAGGAAGGTCGCTGAACTGGTTCCAGCTGGTGCTAAGTTCATCGGAGAGTCGATTTCTTCAAATATTATGGTTCGAAATCTTTACGAGCCGGTGGCACAAAGAGAGCCTTTGTCCTCTTCCAAATCAGTATTTTCTTTGATTGAAATTTTACGACTCAATCATCACTCACTGATAGATGGGGTTGACAGTGCCAATAAGTTGCGAGAAATTCTATTCATATTTGCTGGTGAGACATCAAAAAATCAAATTCAGGTCAGGGGTATCAAGTCTCTCAAGGCAAAACCTTCCATTGCCAGAATTGGTCGTGAAACCTGGCGCGGTCATTGTGTGGGAAACGACATTTGGATTGATTTTGATGAAGCCGCATTTGTAGGGGGGTCGAGCTTTATTTTTGCAGGTGTGTTGGCGAGATTTTTTGGTTTGTACACCACTGTGAACTCATACACAAGGTTTGGTTTGATACGTAATGGTGAGGTTTTAAGGCAGTGGCCTGCCTTTGCAGGTTGGCAATGTCTGATTTAATCGTTCAATTAAAAAAGGCGCCTTATCAGTTTGGCCTATTTCAAGCCGCCAGTTTGATTGAGCGCATTGCTGCAAATCAAGGCGAAGTAAGTTCTACAGGCACCAGAAATCACCCGGTTCAGTTCAAGTCACATTTGTCTTTTGGCTTCCCTTCAGCGGACATTCAAGCCATCAAGCAAGAGGAATCGGGTGCCTACCAAGTCTATTCTTCATTGATGTGTTTGGCAGGTTCAGGGGGGCCATTGCCGCTTGTATTTACCGAGATGCTGCTGGCGAGTCGACGTAACAAAGACCATGCGCCTGCCGATTTTTTAGATATTTTCAACAACAGATTACTGCATTTACTTTACAGTGCAAAACAAAAATATGAGCCAGCCTTGGGTTTTCGGCCCTTGAATGAAATGCCGACATTGCGCTTTGTGGATGCCAGCGCAAGTCTTGGTCGCATGAGCGAAGATCAGTCGTCCAAAGAATCACTTTGGCTCAAGCATGCATCACTGACAGGTGCGTCGCCCAGATCCATCGTGACACTTTTGGCCATGCTGAAAGAGCGAGTAGGCATCAGTTTTGAGGCGCACCAATTTTTAGGCACTTGGTTGAACCTTCCTGTTACGGATCAATCTGTGCTCGGTCGCAGCAAATATAGGAAAGGCCAAACACAATTGGGCGTAAATTCCACTTTGGGCGCCAGGGCATGGCACCAAGGCGGCGCAATTTTGTTAAAAGCAAAAAACATCATGCCCAGCGATTTCTTCAGCTTATTGCCAGGCAATGGATTACATCAAAAAATTAAATGGATGATAGAACGACACCAATCATCACATTACCGTGTGTGTCTTGAAGTAAACGTTCATCATCGGCACTATAAACTCGACGGATTAGGAGGCGGAAAAGGCCCCCGACTTGGACTGAATTCATGGCTTGCGGGAAGTGCTGGTCGTGACTCAATGGGTGGAGATTCATCTCACTGCATGGAACCAAGCCGCTTTTGGTTATCCGCAGAGCCCGGCACGCAAAATGGAATTTCAGTTTGATGGTCTCTAAATGTTGTTTTAAAAATGAAAATTGATCTCAGGACATTGCTGACCAAACTCAACCCAACCTGCAAGCAAGCGATCAGGTTGGCAGCCGAACTTTGCGGTGGGCAGTCTCATTTCAGCGTAGAACTTGAACATTTTCTATACAAGCTGATGGAGGCAAAAGCGCCTGACATCGAAATCATTTTGAATGAATTCAAAATTGACTCTGCAAAAGTGATGGGGCAATTACAGCACCGGCTGGATCATCTCAAGCGTGGCAACAAAGGTACTCCAGCCATGTCGGGCGTGTTTGCTCCGTTATTTCAAGAGGCTTGGCTGTCAAGTTCGGTCTTGCTGGGACAGCAGCAAGTCCGTTCAGGAACCATCCTGCTTGCTTTGTTGGAAGATGATACGGTCAGAGGAAGCACCTTTGAGATTGCCCCCTTGTTACTGGAAATTCCACGAGATAGGTTGCGCACCCATCTTGCCGAATGGCTGATGGCATCTAAAGAAGATGCTGGGCAACCTGCAAATGAAGGCTCAGGCGAACCACGGACTGGTCAAGCAACTGTAGGTTCTTCACAGATGCCCAGCTTAATGCCCCCCGGTGATGGTTCTAAAACGCCTAATTTAGATCAATTTACGATTGATCTGACCGCCCTGGCAAAAGCAGGAAAAATAGATCCTGTGAAGGGGCGCGACCCTGAAATTAGGCAAATTATTGATGTGTTGCTGAGGCGACGTCAAAACAACCCGATTCTGACAGGTGAAGCAGGTGTGGGTAAGACGGCAGTGGTTGAAGGATTTGCACAACGTGTCATCCAAAAAGCTGTGCCGCCAAGTTTGCAGAATGTTGTAGTTCGCACTTTGGATTTGGGTTTATTGCAGGCAGGCGCAGGGATAAAAGGCGAATTCGAAAACCGATTGAAATCAGTCATTGCAGAGGTAAAGGCTTCGGCAGTACCGATTATTCTTTTTATTGATGAAGCCCACCAACTTATTGGCGCTGGTGGTGCAGAAGGACAAGCTGACGCCGCCAATTTGCTTAAACCTGCTTTGGCAAGGGGAGAGTTGAGAACCATTGCTGCAACCACTTGGGCCGAATATAAAAAATATGTAGAGCGTGATCCTGCACTGGCCAGGCGATTTCAAGTGGTAAAAGTGGAAGAGCCAGCGCCAGATGTGGCGGTAGACATGTTGCGTGGTGTGGTACCCACACTTGAAAAACACCATAACGTTGAGATATTGGACGAGGCAGTCCGTGATGCAGTTCGCTTATCACACCGTTACATCACAGGCAGACAATTACCAGACAAGGCCATCAGTGTGTTGGACACTGCTTGTGCGAGGGTGGCTGTGGGGCAGGCCGGAAAACCCCAGGTGTTGGAGGAAGTCGAGCAGCAAATAGCAGACTGTGAAGCGCAGTTGCGATTGGTTCAACACAGCGTTGCAACAGGGTTAGACCGAAAAAATGAAATTCAACCCTTGCAAAATGACTTGGCGGGACTGAAAAGCAAGCAACTTCAATTGACTGAAAAGCTCACAGCTGAACGACATGCCGTGAATGAAATATTGGCTTTGCGCCGATTGATCATTCAAGAAGGTGTAGAGCCGCCGAGCACTGAGGATGATGAGCGAGTCAGCCATACTGAGCAACTCAAACGCCTTGAAAAAGGTTTAGAAGCCATTCAAGATGATGAGCCAATGGTTCCCGTTTGTGTCGACTCGCGCACTGTTGCCGATGTGATCTCAGGATGGACAGGCATACCAGTTGGCAAAATGATGGCCGATGAAATACACACGGTCTTGCATTTGAAGGATCGATTGTCTGAGCGTGTTGTTGGACAAGGGGAGGCCTTAGATGCAATCGCAAAACGTGTGAGAACCTTTCGTGCCGATTTAGATGATCCGGAAAAACCGGTTGGCGTTTTCATGTTGGTCGGTCCCAGCGGTGTTGGAAAAACCGAAACAGCCTTTGCATTGGCTGACATGTTGTATGGCGGTGAGCGCAACATGATCACCATCAATATGTCGGAATTCCAAGAGCCACACTCTGTTTCAAGTCTCAAAGGTGCACCTCCTGGTTATGTGGGATACGGAAAAGGTGGTGTCTTGACTGAGGCTGTCAGAAGGCGACCTTACAGCGTGGTGTTGCTCGATGAAATGGAAAAAGCGCATCCTGATGTTTTGGAAGTATTTTTTCAAGTGTTCGACAAAGGCAGCATGGAAGATGGTGAAGGCATCACCATTGACTTTAAAAATACCCTGATCCTATTGACCTCAAACGCTGCACAAGATGTGATCACAAATGCATGTCGTGGTGGCATTCGTCCTTCTGTGGTCGAGCTAACGGATTTAATGCGACCCGCGTTGCTCAAGGAATTCAGCCCAGCCTTTTTAGGAAGAATGGTATTGGTGCCTTATTTCCCGTTGGGTGATGAGCAGATTGCCAACATTGTGAAGTTAAAGCTTCAAAAATTAGTCGATCGTTTTGACACAAACCACCATGCCAAGTTAACTTGGGGACCTGAAGTTATTCAAGTCATTACGAACCGTTGCACAGAAGTAGACAGTGGCGCACGCAATATCGACTTCATCTTGACCCAGTCCATCTTGCCGGAACTCTCATCTTTGGTTTTGGAGCGCATGTCGATGGTGAAGCCATTCAGTGCTGTACATATTGAGATCAATCTGCAAGGACAGTTTTCTTATAAATTTTCTGACAAACCATTGAGGGCCACTGAGTGAGAACTGATTTTGTTCAGTCTGGTGGTTTTTTGACCATTGATTCTCCGTTTGGTGATGATGACCTGATGCTCGATAGCATTGAGGGAACAGAGGGTATTTCAGAACTTTATCGATTTAATTTGTTCATGCGCTCTGGCAGTACCAGCCTGGCAGCGACCAGCATTGTTGGTAAAAATGTAACAGTCACAATGGAGGTAGAGGGGGGTACGAAGCGTTACATCCACGGCATAGTTTCTCGATTCATTCAAAGTGGTTATGACGTTGACTTTGCAACTTACCAGGCTGAACTTGTGCCCACTTTGTGGCTGATGACGTTAAATCGCAATAGAAAAATTTACCAAGCAAAGTCCACTCTGGACATTATTAAAGCTGTTCTTTCTGCTGGCGGCGTTACTGTTTCAGATAAAACAACGGGCACATATACGGCGATTGATTACTGTGTCCAATATGATGAAACTGATTTTGACTTCATCTCTAGATTGATGGAGCATGCTGGAATTTTTTACTACTTCACATTCACTGCCAGTGGACACACGATGGTTCTCGGTGATGCGGCGTCTGCACACATTGCGTGCTCTGGCGCAAGTACATTAAGATTTTTTCCACGCACGGGGCAGGCCAATCCCATTGATACCGTCTACAGATTTGAGTCTGAAAATAGAGTTGCCCTTAAGTCAGCGACTGTATCCGACTATGATTTTGTTAATCCAGCTACATCATTGAGTGGGAATAATGCGGCCACTTCTGGAAGCGGGGCGATTTACGAATTTGGAACGGGATCAACTGTGGCGAGCGATAGCACAGCCAAAGCCAAAGTACGTGTCGAAGCAGCACAAGTTTCATCAACCATGTTGCGTGGGGACAGTTTTGCGTATGCTTTGAGTGCCGGAAACAGTTTTACGTTAACGGATCATTTTGTTTCGGCGTTGAACGCTGAGCATGTAGTTAGACGGGTACATCATTCAGGGCGTGATGATTTATACAGCAATTCCTTTGAAGCGTTTCCATTGGCGAAACCATTTCGTCCACCAATGGTGACCCCACTGCCCAGAGCTATGGGCAGTGAGACTGCAAAAGTGGTGGGTCCCAGCGGAGAGGAAATTTGGACAGACCAGTATGGGCGCATCAAAGTCCAGTTTCCTTGGGACAGAGACAGCAAAGGAGATGACACAAGTTCTTGCTGGATCAGGGTTTCCCAATCCGTTGCGGGTGCCGGATTTGGCGCTCTGTTTTTACCAAGGGTTGGACAAGAAGTAGTTATCAGTTATCTCAATGGTGATCCAAGTCGACCGCTTGTCACTGGTTGTGTATACAACGGCACCCACAGCACGCCGGTTAAATTGCCAGAAAATCAGACCCAAAGCACGATTGCCACTTGGTCATCAAAGCAAGGTGCGGCTGGCAATATTGTGCGATTTGAAGATAAAAAAGATGCAGAACAGTTGTATTTTCATGCTCAAAAAGATTGGCTGGCAGAAATTGAAAACGATTTGACCACCACCGTGAAAAAGGGTGCTGAGTTACACACCATTGAAAAAGGCGATCGAACTGTAGATGTCAAGGTTGGAAAAGAAACGCATAACGTCAAAGGCACCCGAACTGTTGATGTGACCGGCGATGAAACGCATAAGAATGCCGCTAAGTTTTCGCAAACGGTAAAAGGCGACTACGAATTGGTGGTAGATGGCAAGTTAACCATCACTGTGACCGGTGCCATTGAGATCAAATCAAGTGCTGACTTGATCTTGGATGCAGGCGCCTCGATGACTGTAAAGTCAGCCCAAGGTTTAACCAATCAAGCCGGAACAGCATTGATGAACAAGGCGGGCACCGAATTGACCAATCAAGCGGGGACCAATCTGACCAACAAGGCTGGTGTCAATCTCACCAATCAAGCCTCAGTTCAACTAGAGAACAAGGGGGCCATGATCGTCAGCAAAGCAGATGCCATGCATAACGTTGAGGCTGGCGCAATGCTCACCCTCAAAGGCGCATTAACTCAAATTAATTGACGCATCGACCAAATGAATCTGAAATCTTCCAATTCTTCTGACAGTGAAACCTTACTGAAAAGTGAGATTTCCTCGTTCGAAGATGTGCACGATAACGGAAAAACATATCGTCAAGGAACGCTGAAAGCAGGTCAATTGCATGGGCTCCTCAGAGAATTTGATAAAGAGGGCGTCTGCCGCTTAATTTCTCACTTCGAGGACGGTCTGCTCAACGGATTGACACAAATTTTTGATGCAATGGGGTATCCGGTTCATGAGTGTCACTACAAAGATGGTATTGCAGACGGTGATATGAAAGTGTTTGCACGTGGAAAATGTGTACTCAAACAAGCTTATGTTGCTGGATTGGCTTCAGGAATGTGCACGGCCTATGATGCCGCAGGCTTGGTCAGCACCAAATTGACATATTCAGATGGGGAGATTGAAGGGCCTGCTAGCTTTTTTGTGGAAGGACGAGTTGTCAGGGAGTCTTTTTACAAGAAAGGGTTGCTTGATGGTGTTTCCATTGACTATGACCGAGATGGAAAAGTAGTTCAAGAGTCCATTTATTTAAAAAATGTCATACACGGTCAGTTGATTCGTTATTGGCCTGATGGCAAGGTCATGGAGGTATACAACTATAAAGAGGGGGTGCCATTTGGAGTCCCGCAGCGATTTGACCAAAAGGGCAAAGAATTGGATTCCGAACAAAGTGACTCTTCTATTTTGAGCCGCTTGGAAACCATGGTGAGGGGCAAATAATGGCCAATCAAGTGTGCATGGGCGCCTTGCTGAAATGCAGCTTTGGCGTTGCACCCGGTGCTTTAATGGTTTTGCCTGTGAACCTTGTCATGACCAAGGTTCCCGATGCCAACATCATGGACAACAAACCACTTGTGAACATCATGCCATTTGGAATGTGTCAATCAATGGCAAACCCCATGGTGATTGCTGCAACGGCCGCCGCCATGGGGGCTCTAACTCCAATGCCTTGCATTCCCATGACCCTTGCACCTTGGATGCCTGGATCCCCTACCCAATTGTTAGGCAAGATGCCAACATTGAATGATTCCTCGAAATTGATGTGCACATGGGGTGGGGTCATCGAGGTAAGCATGCCTGGCCAATTCACTGTCACTGTGAAGTAGGGGAGACAAATGGAATACAACTTTAGCTTGACTCGGCGATTGGCAATTATTTTTTGCGCAATTATCTTTCTGTTTGTTATTTGCATTTTTTTGATTGGTTTTGAATTGGGTCAAGCATATTCAACGCCAAGTATCAAAGGGCTCGCAGATTCCAAGACTGAAATAACCAAGAACATTGACCAAGGTGTTACCGCAGTTCAGTCAACCGTCCCAACGGTTCCCGCAGTCATCGATAAAAAAGTCCCGTGAATGCCAATGGACATGATCGACGCTGATATTCAACCTTAAGTAGTTAATTTAAGTGCCCGTTATTGCTTGGTTTTTTCTGATGATTAGGATAGACTCAACACGTATGTTCAGTTTTTTTTATTCGCATACAAAATGCATTTGCAGCCTTCGTGTAGCGCTCGTCGTTATGATTTTGTTTGTAAATTTATCCGCTTGTTCTATGTTCGGTTCCTCCAAGTCTGTGATGACCGATCAATTGCCCAAATCTCAGTCACCAAATTGGTCGGGGCTTTTATTGCTGGCATCCACGGATGCCAACCTCAATACCGCCATTGCAGTAGATATTGTTTTTGCTGGGTCGGTGGAACTGCAGTCCACATTACAGGATTTCAACGCGACCAAATGGTTTACTGCGCGTGATTCATTGATGCGCAGTTTTCCGACCAGTTTGAATGTGGTTTCATTGGAACTTGTTCCAGGGCAGACAGTCATGCTTGGAAAAAATGACTATTCAAAGTTAATGTCTTTTAATGTGTTTGTATTTGCGAACTACGCCACCGCTGGAGAACATAAAAGTGGACTGCCTTTAGATCAGTCTGCTTATGTCATAAAACTTGATAGCAAGGGATTTAAAGTTTTACCCTTGCTTGCAAGCCCTAAATCTTGATTCTTTACCCCATGTCAATTACCGCACCTCTACCCCACATTCAATGGCATGAAGGCATGTTGCTTTCGCCTCAGCATTTTCAACAGGAGTCAGCCCGAGTTGATTCCTTGATAGCTTGGCAGGTCATGAGTACCAACTCTTTGGCTTGGGGAATCAAGGCATTTGAATTAGATGAAAACCTGCTGGTCAACGGACTGTTGCGTGTCAAACGTTTAGAGGCCGTATTTCCAGATGGAACGCCCGTTGTCTATGTGGCGGACCAAGACCCTGGGCAAGTACTGGAGTTAAATTTAGCCCAATGGCAAGAGAACCTTGAATCAGGTGAATTGAATGTTTACGTGGCATTGGGTGTAAATAGATCGCTCAACCTCCCGGGAGAAGTCAGTAGATTTCGTGGCATTGATGCGCCATCTGTCACTGACGAAGTTTCTCAAGCCTTGCCCATTGATTTGCCGCGGATGACCCACAATTTGGTCTTGATGGCGGGTGATAAGCCATCGGCCTTGTATCTTTCAATGCGCTTGCTTTCAGTGCGCAAAGACAATGAGATATATCGGCCTGGCGTTGCTTTGCCTCCTGTTTTGAGTCTGACTTCTGATCATCCCATTTATCAGAGAGCCATGAATATGGTCTCTCAATTGCGGGTCAAATCTTTGTTTTTAGCAAAGCTCACGAGTTCACCTTCATCGCGGATCGAAGAAAGATTAGATTCACTTGAGCAACGTAATAAATTAGCCGCACTTGTTCAGGCGCTTGCCGAATTGCAAGCCTTGCTCTCTTTGCCAGAGATGCCACCTTACTTGTTATTCCTTGGCCTATGCAATCAATTGGGACCATTAAGTACATTGCGTCCGGGGGCTGTGCCCATTCAAATACCGCGTTGGCAGCATGCTGACCCCATCAGCTCTTTCGATCCTGTCATGGCTGAAATTGAAGATTTAATGGCCGAGGTCAGTCAAGAGTGGCGAACAGTTGTTTTCGGTTTTGATGGCCATGTATTTACTTTGCCAGGTGAAAACCTTCCTAAAGCGCAGGAATTTTTTGTCGGCTTGCGAGGTCAAACGGATGCCGAATTGACACAGTGGATGAATGGTGCCGTGATTGGCTCCCAATCTGTTTGGACTTTATTGAGTGACCGGCGTGTTCTGGGTGTGGCCCGTAAAAAAGTTGAGCAAGTTGAGGCCTTGGGTTTGCGGTCCAGTTCTGGTTTCACCATCTTTTCTGTAGAACTCAGGGAGACATTTATTGTTGCTGATCAGCCGCTATTGATCAGTAACGTTAACGAATCGAAGTTGTTCCCCAGGCCACGAGAAATCGTGTTGTTTGAAAAAGCCAGTAAATAAAATACAAATTTCGGACTTAATTTATCATGGCAACGGCAAATATCGCTGTACATCACAAATTGCTCTCGAATGCTTCGGGTGGCGGTCAAGATTTGGCATCCACGCAATTTCGTGATTTTTACCAAGTGCTGCAACGTGCATCACAACTCATTTTGAATGTAAGCGAATCAGACGCTGCTGAAGCTGCACAAACCTTAAGCAAAGATTTACTCCAACTCATAGAGTTGCAAACTTTGGAGGCCAGACGCTCCGGTGGTGCTGCCGCGTTAGAGAATGAGCCGCAAGCACGTTATTTGAAAGCGGTGCTGGCCGATGAAATTTTGCTCAACTCGGATTGGACAGGGCGTGAACATTGGCGCCATGAATTGCTGGAAACCAAGTTATTTAAAACGAGCAACGCGGGTGAGCAGTTGTTTGTACAAATTGATCATTTGCTTTCGACCCGAGAACCTTCACAACGCTCTATTGCCAAGATTTACCTTTATGTGATTTCTTTGGGGTTTCAAGGACAGTATCGAGACGCTGAAGATGTGGGCATACTGACTCGGTATAGAAATGATCTCTTCATGTTCATTTTTCAACGTCAAGCTGAACTCACCGGCGCGGAAAGAAGGTTGTCCGATTTGCCTTATGACAACACATTGTCAAACTTTTCAGCAAACCGGTTGCCCAAAATAAGCAGGTGGTGGATCAAGCTCATCCTGATGATGGTTGGTATGTTGATTTTTTCTGAGTTGATATGGCTGTGGCAATCTTGGCCCGTGCGCAGGGCTCTGGAAACCACTGTAGGAAGTGCTTTGCAAAAAAATGTGATTCATATTGACAGTGTGACCAAATGTTGACTCTAATTATTGACAATACATTGCTCATCGCTTTGTCTGTTCTGGCAGTTGTGTTATTGCTCGGCATGTTTTTTTTGATCAAGGTAGCTCTTAAGCACGGTTTGCCTTTGCATGAGTTGACAAATGGAGCCGCAGTTACCCCAAAGATTGCGATCAACTCACTTAAACAATCATTTCGGCATGCCATTGACCTGATTGAGAATAATCTGGCGGAACGCTCTGAGCGTTACAACCTGGCGTGGACGTTGGTCATAAATGGTGGTAGTTTTACAAGTCTTCCGCTGGCCGCAAGCGGGTTACAGAGTGCATTGAGCGCAGATGCAGCCAAAGCAGTTTCTGCAGATGGCATCAGTTGGAATTTTTTTGACAAAGGTGTTGCTGTCCAATTGCAATCGAGACAGCTTGGTGATCCACAAAGCAAAGACAGTCACAACATCTGGGATGAGTTGCTCAGTCTTTGTCGCACATACCGGCCAGATAGACCATTTGACGCGATAGTTTTTAGCTTACCTGCAGCTTTGCTGTTGGAATCTAACGCGGAAAACAAAGCGACGCTGGTTGAAATGGCAAAAACACTGAATAAACGTATTTGGCTGGCACAAAATCGTTTTGCCCTTCAGTTTCCTGTTTACATCATCGTTGATGGTTGCGATTCCATCCCAGGATTTGCGAGGTTTGCATCAACTCTGCCTGCACCGATGCGTCGAAGTATGCTGGGATGGTCTTCGCCTTTTGAGCTTTCCGCTCCTTTTCAGGATCGTTGGATTGATCAAGGGATGGATGAAATCACCAATACCTTGTCAGATGCATGCATGGAATTAAGTGCCATCGAACTATCAGGAAAAGACAGTTCAGAGTATTTTCTTCTGCCCACAGAAATTAATAAATTACGAACAGGATTGCATTTATTCATGGATGAACTCATGCGCCCAAGCGCATACCATGATCCATTTATGTTCAGGGGTTTTTACCTCACGGGTGACTGCAGTGATTCTGCCCAATTATTGCAAGGCTCTCATGCAATGTCGCCAACGCTTGCCAATGAAAGCCAATACCAGATCCGAGATGCGATCGAACCAGCTTTCCTAAGAGACCTCTTTGAGAAGAAAATATTTATAGAAAGTGGATTGGTTCGGGCCTCGCGCACACAAAAGCTGCGTCACCCCGCTGTTCACGTCGTTGCAAAGTGGGGTACGGTTGGATTTTTCTCTTTCTGGTTGGTCACGCTGGGCCTGGCAACGCTCAAAATAAACTATGTCGTTGGTGAGTTGGTCGGTGTGTTAGATCAGTTCAATCAAGAAACGACAAATGCTTTGCGGAGAAGCAAAGACGAGATGATCGATCCTGAGTTGAGCAAAGAAAGAGCGCTGAAAGTTTTGCGCATGCTTGACTCTTTAAACACGGGTGCATTGTGGGCTGTACCAATGCCTGGCTCGTTGTTATCAATTGATGACCTTAACTCAAGGGTTCAAAAACGGATTGAAGAGGGGTTCGCAAAGATGGCCTTTGATCCCATTCGAATAAGCTTGAACTGGGCTGATGCTGATATGACAGGAGCCGCGATTGATCCCTCCAATGGAGGGCTGGTTTCTTCATCCAGTTGTTCTTTGCCAAAATCATGGACTGAAAAAGTCACTTCTGCAGGCCCGCGTCCAGTAGATCCGGACGAGCAAATTGAATTCATGCTCCTAGAGCAATATGTTCGTCGGTC
>Ga0114977_10000659_pt1 | contig 22860 bp, 19 predicted proteins | sample S_130805_MF_Meta_FD_87026 | JGI IMG/M metagenome (GOLD analysis project Ga0114977, IMG submission 87026) | Freshwater microbial communities from Lake Simoncouche, Canada to study carbon cycling - S_130805_MF_MetaG | ecosystem: Environmental > Aquatic > Freshwater > Lake | place: Lake...
AAACTTTATCATAACTTTTTCCTGTGATACAAGTGTCAAGTTGACTGTTGCAATAAATTGTAGTATCGTTCTTAATTAAAATATGAATTTTAGGAGATAAAAAGGTCAGATTTACCTCAAAGGATAGATCATGCTTTTTAACGGTTACCGTTATTGGTTTTCCGTTGAGTAAAATATTTTTGCTAGCAATGTTCTGACCAAAAGCCCAAAAGTGCGCAAAAAGAAGGGTGCAAGTAATTAAAAGTACTTTCATGTTTTTGTTGTAGGTATGCTAAATTATTAATTTTAACATACTCAACCATACTTAATTTGTGAAAATAGGATATGATTTTAAATAAAATTTATAACTTATTGATAATGAGAATATAAAATTTCTGAGAATGGCTACTTTGGAGCCAATGCAACTGGAATTCTCTCTCAGAAATTTAACACTGAGAATGAGTCAGCAATTTTATTTTTAAGGCAACTGACCTATTGTTTCCTTTTTCTTATGAAATTCCATAAACCGTTCAAAGCCTTCCGGCGTCATATATTTTTTTAGCATGGTCGGGTCTGTTTTGGTTAGGTCAACGATGATTAGACCGTCAAGGACGTTGCTGAAGTCTGGGTCTACATTGAAGGCTAGAAGTTTGCCACCCAATTTCAGATAATGCTTCAACAATACTGGCACATGCATCTGACGGGATTCTATTTCATTGATAAGTTCCTGCACATCTCCAAGTCCTTTAATAGAGAAAGTATTTAGGAATTTAAAACTTCCTATTTTTTTCTCAGCTTTGAAGTCGTTTCTGGACTTTACGTAATCTTTTAATTTGGTATGGATATTGTTTATTTTCAGGAAAGAAACCAGAAAACTCTGAGATGCCGTATGGAAATCTGCTGTAATACTTACAGGCCCAAAGAGATATTTATACCTAGGATTGTCTTGAACAAAATGACCAATGCCCATCCAAAGCAACATTAGAGGAGCAAAATTCCGCTGATATTCCTTACGAACAAAAGACCTTCCCATTTCGAGGCAGGGACCTATTTCATCAAATAGCTGTTTTTTGATTTTAAATAAGGTGAAGGTATAAAGCCCACCTTTGCCAAAAGTGTTTAGCAGTTCATCCACTTTGGCAATTCTATATCCTCCTACGACCTCTTTTTTCTCCTTATGCCAAACAAATAAGTGGTAATAATAGGTATCAAAAATATCTAAATCCAAGGCTTTATTTGAACCTTCGCCAGAGTCTCTAAATGCAATTTCCCTTAGTCTACCAATTTCTCTGAGCACATTGGGTGCATCACTTTGATAAATACAATAAACCGCCATCTCATTCTTGTCCAGAAGTAATTTTTCTGAAGGAAGAGCCTGAATTTCCCTGTATAACAGTTCTGAATCCACCGGAGGAATAATTTCTTCACCTTCCGGGCGGTATTGCAGCATTTTAATCCTATTGAGTCTTACTCTTGGATTTGTAATCTGATGCGCTAATAAATAGGTTTTATACTTGAGGTAGACATTGAGTTTATGAGGTTTATTAAACTGAGTAATTTTTTCCGGAAGAATAATTTTTCCCAGTTTGTATTCCAGTGTTTTTGTATTGGGTTTATTAAAACACCTTACCAGAAGCATGGTCCTGAGTAATGGATGAATGGCTGCCAAAATCTGGAAAAACAAGTCGTTTTTTCCGTGAAAATACAGTGGAACCACCGCCGAATTTGTTTTTTGAATTAGTCTAGGAATGGTAGGATCCCATTCTTTATCAGTGACTTTCCATTCTTTCCATTTATAGGTGGATACCTCTCCAGCAGGAAATACCCCTAAAACCTGGCCATCGTGGAGCCATTTCATGGCTTCTTTCAGATTGGCAGCATTTTTTTTTGCAGCATCTTTCCCTTCAAAAGGGTCCACTGCAATAAAGGAATCGGCAATTTCAGGCATCCTTTTCAGCAGGTAATTCGCCATGATTTTATAGGGTCTGCCAATTTTGCTAAGTACCAGTTGCATCATTAACCCTTCAATTCCACCAAAAGGATGATTGCTTACTATAACTATAGGTCCCTGGAATTCCCTGATTTTTCGAACTTCCTCTTCTTCCGGAAGGGAGAAATTGATGCCCAGTTCATGCAGAACAGCGCTGGAAAATTCTTCTCTAGTAATGGAATCCGACTGGGTCACAGCATAAACTTCATTTATGCGTTTAATCCCTAACAGCCAATCAACAAATGGACGTACAAGCCCAAAAAGTCTCTTTTTTATTGGGGAACGAAAAAATTCGGAAGAATCTATTAATAGGCGTCCTGGAGGCGCTTTTTTCATGGGGTCCTGTAAGGCCGGCCTCAAAGTTAATTAAATCTAGCCCTTAGAACTAAACCAACTAACATTACCTTAATGTGAAAACCCCATTCCTTAATGCAGGCTTAATATAATGATTACATAAAGGGAACACCAGTCAAGGAAGGCCAAGTTACCTTTGCACATGTTTTTAAGTTATTTCCTCCCTGCATTAGTTTGCTTTGCACTTTTGTACGGATTGGCAAAATCAGGAATCAATCCTGATGAAATGATTAAGTAACCTAAGGGTTATTTTAAATTTACAAAACTCCCATAATTGTTTACATGGGTTTACTGAAAAGACTACCACAAATTTTTTTCTAGTTTTAGTTCTGGTAACTTAAGTGGTCTGTCTGCGTAAGTTTACAGTACAAGGTTATGGAGTTTAAATTAACGGCCGATTTTGTGCCTACCGGCGACCAGCCAGATGCCATCCTTCAGTTGGTGGATGGATTGGAAACTGGAGAAAAACATCAGGTATTACTGGGTGTTACTGGTTCTGGAAAGACGTTCACAGTTGCAAATGTGATTCAACAGGTTCAACGCCCTACTTTGGTGATGAGCCATAACAAGACACTTGCTGCTCAACTTTATGGGGAGTTTAAGCAGTTTTTTCCAGAGAATAAAGTAGAGTTTTTTATAAGTTATTATGATTATTATCAGCCGGAAGCATTTATTCCCAGTTCGAATACCTATATCGAAAAAGACTTATCCATAAACCAGGAAATTGAAAAGTTAAGGCTCAGAGCTACTTCAGCATTGTTGTCTGGAAGGAGAGATATTATTGTTGTTTCATCTGTTTCCTGCATATATGGCATCGGTAAACCCGACGATTATGCTTCCAGCATTGTACATGTTGACACTGGTCTAAAGGTTAGCAGAAATACTTTTTTATATCAACTCGTTCAGTTGCAGTATAGCCGCACAACCGGAGAGTTTGCCAGGGGAAATTTTAGAGTAAAAGGGGATACTGTGGAGGTATTTCCAGCATATGAAGATACAGGCATCAGATTTGTATTTTTCGATGATGAAATAGAACATATTCAAACTTTTGAAATTCTTTCCGGGCAGAAAATAGAATCCCTGCGTTCTTATACTTTGTATCCTGCCAATCTGTTTGTTACTTCCAGAGAAAGTCTGAATCAAGCCATCATTTTAATTCAGGATGAAATGGTGCGACAGGTGGAATATCTCAAACTTCAGGGCATGCACCTGGAGGCTAAGCGACTTCAAGAAAGGACGGAATTTGACATGGAAATGATGCGGGAACTGGGTTATTGCTCAGGAATTGAAAATTATAGTCGTTTCCTTACCAACCGACCGCCCGGTGCCAGACCCTATTGTTTAATGGATTATTTTCCGGATGACTTTTTATGTGTCATAGACGAAAGTCATGTTACCATTCCTCAGATTGGAGGGATGTACGGGGGCGATCGTTCCCGAAAATTGGTTCTTGTAGAAAATGGATTCAGGTTGCCTTCAGCTTTAGATAACCGTCCATTAAAATTTGAAGAATTCGAAGCGCATTTAAATCAGGTTATTTATGTAAGTGCAACACCCGCCAATTTCGAATTGGAGAAAGCACAGGGAGTTGTGGTAGAACAGCTGATTAGGCCTACAGGATTGCTTGATCCTATAGTTGAAGTTCGACCTTGTGTAAATCAGGTGGATGACCTTTTGGATGAAATTGACAGAACTGTAAAACAGAATTTCAGGGTTTTGGTCACTACTCTGACCAAAAGAATGGCAGAAGAACTTTCCAAATATCTGGGCAATCTGGCTATTAATTCACGCTACATTCATTCGGATGTGGATGCATTGGAAAGAGTAGAAATTCTAAGAGATTTATCACTTGGGAAATTTGATGTTTTAATTGGCGTGAATTTGCTAAGAGAAGGTCTAGACTTACCAGAAGTTGCTTTGGTTGCCATTTTGGATGCGGACAAGGAAGGGTTTTTACGATCTGGAAGGTCTTTGATTCAAACTGCAGGTAGAGCTGCAAGAAATTCGGAAGGCAGGGTGATTTTGTATGCAGATCGTATAACAGCTGCTATGCAACAGCTTATGGATGAAACAGATAGAAGAAGGTCCAAACAAATGAAGTACAATGAGGAACATGGTATTATTCCTCAAACTATTATTAAATCCAGAGAACAGGTGTTAACCCGGACAAATATGAATCCCTACGACACCGAAAAAACATATCTTGAGCCTGAGGAAACATTTACTTTGGCTGCTGACCCGGTGATTCAGTACATGAGCAAGGAACAATTACAGAAAACAGTGACTGAAACCAGGCGAAAGATGGAAAAATCGGCAAAGGAATTAGATTTTATTCAGGCGGCTAAGTACAGAGATGAATTATATGCCCTAGAGAAAGAATTGTCAAATAAATAATCCTTTCTGACGTTAATCCTTTATTTAATAATTTTATAAGAAAATGATCAGACTGCTTTTCCTGTTTTTAGTGGCATTATTATTGTCCTTTTCTGGACAAGTTCTTGCTCAGATTGATTTGGAAACAGATCCGGATGTGGGGGAATTAAAATATCTGTTTCGGGTTGAGGTAAAATTCATTGCCAGAAGTCATGGATTTGGTAAACAATACGAATGTAGAATCGTTGATAAGAAGATAGGGGAGGACTTTAAAGATGAAAAGTTTACCATTATTGTATTACCTTCCAGATATGCTGAACTCACGCCCCTGGGAAAAGAAAATGTTCCGGGATATATTGAAATTGGCTTTAAAAAAATAATTCCGGACGGTCCCTATAAATCCGGGTTTAAAGGAAAGGATGGCTATTTCTACGAAATCGCCTTTGTAAATATCTAGTTAACTGTGTTTCCGACTTTTCAGGAAATCAGATACAAACACAAATCTGTTTAGCTCAACATTGTCTGTGGTAAGCACTTCTTTATTCGAACCAGACCATTCTTTTTTAGCATTGTGAATAAACAGAATATGGTCACCGATATTTAATACGCTATTCATATCATGGGAAACCACCACTGTGGTCATCTGATATTCCCTTGTTAGTTCCAGAATAAGTTCATCAATAAGTGATGCTGTCAATGGGTCCAGGCCGGAATTAGGTTCGTCCACAAAGAGATATCTGGGATTCATGGCTATAGCTCTTGCTATCCCAACCCTTTTTTTCATGCCACCGGAAAGCTCTGAAGGATATAATTTACCGGCTGTGGAAAGATTTACCCTATCAAGACAAAAATGCACGCGGTCTTCTATTTCTTTTTTTGAATTTTTGGTAAATGTTTTGATTGGAAAGGCGACATTATCAAAAACTGTCATGGAATCAAACAAGGCCGAAGCCTGAAACAGCATACCAATTTGCTTTCTTACCTCTCTTTTTTGTTGAAAATCAGCATTGTGAAAATTGATTCCATCAAACATAACCCTGCCTGAATCTGGTTTCAAAAGACCAACCATGCACTTTAGGAGTGTGCTTTTTCCCGATCCACTAATCCCGATAATCATATTGATTTTTCCGGGATAAAATGAAAAATCAATATCGGTTATAACCTTATTGGCCCCAAAACTCTTATTGATTCCGATTACCTCAATCATGCTAAAAAATCAGAGTAATAATTGTGCAAGTACATAATCTGAAAATAATACCAGAATACAACTGTAGACCACTGCTCTGGTACTGGCTTCACCAACTTCTTTAGCACCACCTCTGACATAAAATCCCTGATAGGCAGAAACACTTGAAATAATAAATCCAAAGGTTATGGATTTAATAATCATGAAAGTAACCTGGAAAGGTTCGAAAAAAGCTCTGGCTCCTTCTGTAAATTCAGTATAGGTAACTTCACCAGTAAAAGTTCCTGCGAACATTCCGCCGGAAGTGCCGAGAAAAGCAGAAATTGCTACCAGCATAGGGAAAGCAATAATGGCACCAAATATTTTTGGCATAATCAGATAGGATGCTGCATTTATTCCCATTACATCTAATGCATCTATTTGTTCAGTAACCCTCATAGTTCCTAATTGTGAGGCTATGCTGGAACCAACCTTTCCTGCCAATACCAAAGATGAGATGGTAGGAGCCAATTCGAGGATTTCAGATGCAGCAACAATAGAACCAATGATTGAAGGCGGCACAAATCCTGAGGTTAGCTGATAGGAAGTTTGTACAGTGGTTACTGCACCAACGAAAATCGAAGTGATAAAAATAATCACTAGGCTACCAACTCCAATGGAAACCACTTCAAACATAATCATCCGCCAATAAATGCTAAACCTTTCCGGGGAAAAGAAAAAACTTCGAATTAAGAGCAGGTACTTACCGAAATGATATATTCCTGAGATCATCTTCCAAAGATAAGGAGTGCTGTCAACAAAAAACTGAACATTCCTTCAGCCTAATGTGTTGATTACTGTAATTTTGTCCGAATGAAAATAGCGCTGGTCACCGGAGCCACCAGAGGAATAGGTTTAGCTCTTGCAAAAAAGCTTGTTGAAAAAGGCTTCAGTGTAAGTGGAACAGGTTCCTCAAAGGAATCTTGTACTACCGCAGCGGCTTCAAATCCTGAAATTCGGTTTTTTCCGGTCGATTTGTCCCAAAAAGGGGAAATCAAATCCTTTGTTCACCAATTTTTGGCTGAAACGGGAGTTCCTGATTTGCTAATAAATAATGCAGGAAAATTTCTTCCCGGCTCCATTGGTGAAGAAGAGGAAGGTGTTTTTGAGGAATTAATGGCGGTAAATTTAAGTGGACCCTATCATTTGACCAGAGGTTTTTTACCCGGAATGAAAGCAGCAAAATCTGGAACGATTGTGAATATTTGTTCAACAGCAAGTATTGTTCCTTATCCAAATGGAGGGTCGTATTGCATTTCGAAATTCGGACTGCTGGGTTTTTCCAAAGTGTTGAGGGAAGAGTTAAAACCCTTTAGAATTAGAGTGATTTCTGTTTTGCCGGGAGCTGTTTTAACAGATTCCTGGGCAGGGTCTGGTTTACCCGAAAGCAGATTTATTGATACCGATTCTTTGGCTGAGCTTGTTGTAACTGCCTGTACACTTCCGGAGAATGTTGTTGTAGAGGAAGTATTACTTAGGCCTTTTGAAGGAGATATTAATTAGAATTTTATGACTATTCCATCCTCTAAAAAATACTGCTACGATCTGAACAGGTATGAAAGAATTCTTACCCGTGAAGTAAAAATTGGAGATGTGCCCATGGGTGGAGTTCACCCTATCCGAATTCAATCCATGACGACTACGGATACTATGGATACGGAAGCAACAGTTGCGCAAACACTTTTGCTTGCAGAAGCTGGTTGTGAATATGTGCGAATCACTGCTCCTAGTAAAAAAGAAGCCGAAAATCTTGCAGTTATTAAAGCACAATTACGGAAGCAGGGATGTACAGTTCCGCTTGTTGCAGATATCCACTATACGCCTAATGCAGCTGAAATAGCAGCCCGGATTGTTGAGAAAGTCAGGGTGAATCCTGGCAATTATGCAGATAAGAAGAAATTTGAGTTTATCGAATATACAGATCTGGAGTATGCTGCTGAGCTGGAACGGATTTATGAGAGGTTTAGTCCTCTGGTAAAAATTTGCAAGGAGTATGGCACTGCTATGCGTATTGGAACCAACCACGGTTCACTATCTGACAGGATCATGAGCCGCTATGGTGATACTGCTTATGGGATGGTGGAATCGGCATATGAATTCATGCGAATATGTGAGGATCATGGATATTATAATTTTGTAATTTCCATGAAATCTTCCAACACTCAGGTTATGGTGGAAGCTTACAGGATGCTGATGAGCAGAATGTTGGAAAATGAAACTGTTTATCCTTTGCATTTGGGAGTAACTGAAGCCGGTGAAGGAGAAGATGGCCGAATAAAATCAGCAGTAGGAATTGGTAGTTTACTGATGGATGGTATCGGAGATACTGTTCGTGTTTCATTAACAGAATCTCCTGAATTTGAGCCACCTGTTGCTAGATATTTGGTGGATTATTTTACCAAAATAAAAACAACCGATCCGGAGTTACCAGTCAGAACAATTCCTCCGATTGACCCTTTTAGTTTTGCCAGAAAATCTTCCGGACAAGTATACACTTTTGGAGAGCATCAGGTTCCAAGAGTGATTGTATCTCCTGCATATACGCTGACTTCTGAACAAGATTTTCAACCCTTTGGTCATGTGTATAATCCAATTCCGGATAAGTGGACTATGGCAGAAACTGGTAGTGATTTTGTATTCTTCGGAGCACAAATTTCGCCCTGTATGTTACCAAACGGTCTGAGGGGAATTTACCCCTTTTCTACCTGGAGGTTTTTAACTGAAAGACATTTACATTATCCTTTGTTTGATAGTGCAACATGGAATGCAAGAACAGAACAACATGATACCCTGAATTTCGTGGAGGTTGATCCGGATACGAATCTCCAAAATATGGATTTTACTCAGATGGTTTTGGTGTTGTCTGAGTCCAAAGGATTCTCTGTCCGTTCGGCCAGAGATTTTATTTTCAGATGTATTGAGCAAGATATTCAGGTTCCCGTAGTGTATCGAACTACAATTGAAGCGGAAGCGGGTATAAATCTTACAGACGAGGCCACTTTTCAACTAAGTGCTGCATGCACTTTTGGTCCTTTATTAATTGATGGGTTGCTTGACGGTATTTGGATAGAGAAAGCCGATGATCTGGCAAATCGCACTGCATTTGGGATTTTGCAAGCAGCAAGACTTAGAATTACAAAGACAGAATATATATCTTGTCCTTCCTGTGGACGAACTTTATTTGACCTGATGGAAACGACTGCCATGATCAGACAGAGAACTGAGCATCTAAAAGGAATTAAAATCGGGATTATGGGCTGCATAGTCAATGGCCCGGGAGAAATGGCCGATGCAGATTACGGATATGTCGGTTCTGGTCCGGGAATTATCACTTTATATCGTGGTAAAGAAGTAGTTGAAAAAGCAGTGAAAACGGAAGAAGCCGTTGATAAATTGCTTGAATTGATAAAAGAAGACGGAAACTGGATAGAAAAAACCGTTTGATATTCGGGCAACTTTGCCCTGTATCTAAAATAATAATCATTCTCTGACCTTAAGCAGCTGTTCGGAATCCCTGAGCTATTCGGTAAATTGCGTAGCCGAAAAAGCCTAATAAACTCCATGTGGTTAAACAGTATAATTGAAACAATTGGCAATACGCCACTAATTCGTCTGAATCGTGTAGCAGCGGGCGTGAAACCTACTGTCCTTGTGAAAGTGGAATATTTTAATCCCGGTAATAGCATTAAAGACCGAATTGGGATTAAAATGATTGAGGACGCTGAAAAGGCCGGATTGCTGAAACCCGGAGGCACCATCATTGAAGGCACTTCCGGAAATACTGGAATGGGCCTTGCCCTTGCCGCAGCTGTAAAAGGCTACCGTTGTATATTTACAATGGCAGACAAACAATCCAAGGAGAAGATGGACATTTTGCGTGCGGTGGGTGCCGAAGTGATTGTTTGTCCTACCAATGTTGGTCCTGAAGATCCGCGTTCTTATTATTCCATTGCCAGGAGGCTGAGTCAGGAAATTCCGAATTCGTACTATCCCAACCAGTATGATAATCTCTCCAATGCTATAGCTCATGAGGAGACTACCGGCCCCGAAATTTGGGCGCAGACTGAAGGAAAAATCACGCATCTGGTTTGTGGAATGGGCACTTGTGGAACCATGACTGGAATTGCGCGGTATTTGAAAAGTAAAAATCCTGCCATTAAAACCATAGGAATAGATACGTATGGTTCTGTTTTTAAAAAACTACACGAAACCGGTATTTTTGATGAAAATGAAATTCATCCTTATCTGACCGAAGGCATAGGGGAAGATATAGTTCCGGGCAATTGTGACATGACCTTGGTTGATAAAATCTTAAAAGTGACAGACAAGGATGCTGCTTTGATGGCACGACGTTTGTCTAGACTGGAAGGCATGTTTGTGGGTTGGTCCTGTGGTTCTGCCGTGCATGGTGGTTTGGAATATGCGCGCGAACTTCGGAAGGAAGATGTTGTGGTAATTATACTTCCTGACCATGGCACACGGTATTTAGGCAAGGTGTATAATGATACCTGGATGGATGATCATGGATTTTTGGAGGCTGGAACTCATGCAACAGCAGAAGAAATTATCCGCAAAAAATCGGAACAAACCTTAACCGTTTTAGCTCCTGAAAATACGCTTGCAGAAGCTATTAAGTTGATGCGAAAGCACCTTATTTCTCAAATTCCTGTAGTAGATAAAGGCGAAGTAATTGGTTGTGTATCAGAAAGTAGGGTGTTGAATGCCATTTTGGATGATCCAACTTTAAAAGATTCTCCTGTGACTCTTGCGATGAGTGATTCTCTGCCATTTGTATTGCCTTCTACAAGGATAGATGCGCTAGCTAAAATGATCACCAAAGAAAATCCCGGAGTGTTGGTGAAAACGGCGGATGGAAGATTAGATATTATTACGGAGTTTGATTTGATTGGTGCTCTGACAGATTAGGAAAACTTTTTTGTTCAGGCAATACTATTCAGAAAGGTACTTGCGTTAGATATATTGTCCCAATAGTTTAAAAATCCCGCATCTGGCTTCTGCCTGGTGCGGGTGCTATTTTTTAGGGGTAATTAACCGGAGGATTGTTAAAAAAAATTTCGTCGAAAATTTTAATGTAAATTTGGAAAAGTGATTTTTTTTTTTTTGAAATTTGAATATGAAAAATCAATTTAAACTTACATTAATGGTTTTGATAATTCCATTTATTTTGGTTATCAAAGGCTATTCTCAAAGAGTTGTTGCATTAACAGGCGCAACTGATTCAAAACCTTCTCAAATGTTTTTGGCTGATAGAATAACAAGCGAAGGAAGTAACGAAGTAATCTTACAAGGTAACGTATTAGAAAAGGATCCAATGGGTATTTTTCCTCCTGCCGTATTATTGAGGAACATAAGTTGTAATGACGCAAAATCTGCATTAGGTCCATCGTTTACTGTAGTTTGTGGAACACCATATGAATGTACACAACCTCAAGGTGGTGAAGTTAGAATTTGCTGTTATTCTTCAACTTCTTTTTGTATTGCTTATTACGCTCAAAATTATTAATATTTGACCCATGAAAACATTTATTATTACGCTTTGTTTGTTTCTTTATTTTAATTTAAGCTTAAATGCTCAAATTAATTGGATTTTAACCTACAAGGATAGTTTACCAGAATTCTTTATAACAGCGGATAGAATAACTTGGGAAGGAACAAATGGGATTAAAGCAGAAGGAAATGTTTTATTTAGAAACCCAATAGGAATTGTTCCTCCAGTATTATTGAGACCCAATCCAGATTGTGAAGAAACCAAACAAAATGTAGAAGGAATGGGAATGAATGTGCAATGCGGTGAAAGAGCAATAACTCAATTTGGAGGTCCAGCATTTTTAATAATATTTATTTATTGCACACCCTCTCCTATGGTTTGTTATATAACATCTGAAAATTACTAAGTATTCATTAATGAAATATTTTTGTTATTTGTTGGTTTTACTTAACTCATGTCTTTATTCCCAAAATAAAGACATGAGTTATTATAAACATGCAGCATCCAAATTGCAAAAAGAACCAAAAGCTGTTTGGTGCTATATGAATGCAAATGATTGCCAAAGTTGTTTAGGGTATACTGAAGCATATATTGCTTACTTTAAAAAAAACAATGTTCCGTATTATGTGATATGGAGGTCAGATAAGCTTGACAAAAAAGACCAGATTGCTGATTTTACAAATTTATTTGGAAATGATAATACTAAACGAATGATATTAGAATCAAATTTTCCTAAACAATTGCAATATCGTCCAAAAAGTACTTTAATCGTTTACAATAAACTTAAAAATGAATTTGAATTTAAGGGTGTCGATTTAAAGCTTTCTGATCTTGAAAATATAAAAAATCAAATAAATGTAAATAATGTAGCACCCTATATTGGTGCAACTAGAAATTCCAAAAATGATGTTAATAGTGTAAGAAATTTTGATTCACTTCCTTGGATAAAAATTATTTCTAAAATCGATGAAAGGTCATTTCTATTAGATACATGTAGAGGTTATTACTTTTTAAATGGATATTCAGGGAAATTATATAGATATAATCCAAAAGAACAAGAAAAGATGCTTTGTTTTGATCCAAAAGTTTTTGTTAATCAAAATTATTCCAAACTTGTGAAGGTTTTTGTGGATTGTAATCCAAATTTTAAGGTTAATGCTGATTCATTGATTCTTTACAAACAACTCCTAGATACTTTGGCATTTAAAATGAAATTTGGTTGGGTAATGTCAACAAAATATATTTTTACAAATGACCCGGACAAGATTGGAATAGCAGTAAACTTTTCTTTTTGTAGAGATCCCTATGATAAAACAAAAGTTTTTGAACAAGGATGCGCAGTTTCATTTATTGCATTAGGTAAAAATATTGATGAAGAATATTATTCTTACCCAATTTTTAATGACCTTGGAACTCCCATAATGAATTATAGTACTAGGATTAATGCTGACTTTAACAAACTGCCTGTTGTTTTTTTAAAAACCATGGAGGATGATAGTAAGATTATACGCATTGCCTTAATGGAAATGTCAAAATCTATTAAAGAAGAAGGTTCTTTCACTTTTTTTGTTCAGGATTCAATAATTACTAATAATTTAATTCTAAATACAAGTGGGTTAAATTTGCAATGCAATGATACTTTAGTTATGTATGTACCTCAGTTTCAAAAATTTTATTATTTAAACCAAAATTTTGATGTCCAGAATGTTCTTTCCTTCCCATTTAATGATATTAATTGTTCAGGGTTTATATATAAAGAGAAACCCTTATTGTTTCATTATACTTATGGTAGTGAAGAGGTAGGCATTCAAACTCTATGGTATAATCAGGAAAAATGGGTCGAAGGAAATAGCTTTGTTGAAAAGAATAAAAATTCAGGAATTGGTTATTATATTGAAGGTGACAAATTAATGAGAATTGGTAATGGTAAAAATGGAAAAATTGAATTTAAAACAATGGGAAAATTAGGTTTTTAGGTAGAAAATGAGTTTTTTAAAACTTGATTTTTTAGGGGTAATTCACTGGAGGATTGTTCCGAATTGGGGTTATTTCCAGAACTTTTTTATGATTTCTAAAAGTATAAACAATGCGATTTGGTCCGGGATCTAATTGGACTTTTTTAGGTTTTGGTGAAATAGAATCCGGAGGATAAATTGGAAAATAATTATTATCTGAATAATCTAATCCTATAGAAAACTGGTATTCCAGAAATCCATCTTTGGTTATAGATTTAGAATAAATGTCAGCCGGTAGAAAGGTATGACCTTTTATATAAAGGGTGTCAATGACGATTTTTTGTTTCTCGGAGTATTTAACTTCAATATAGAAACTCTCTCCATGTTTACCTGCTATACCGCCTGACCAGGTTGTAGATGAGGCATCCTTCAATATTAGTTGACCAATGCAATATTCTGCCTGAAATAGGAATAAAAAGACAATAAAATATTTTATTATTACGCTTATTTGGATAATATTAAGACTTGTCCCACTTTTAATTTGCTGTTTCTTGAAAGTCCGTTCAGTGCCATGATATGTTCTACTGTCAGCCCTTCGTATTTTTGAGTTATTGCCCACAGCGTATCTCCTGACTGGATTTTATAGGATCTTGGAACTCCGGAATCAACAGTGGATTTTGCTGGTGCAGGTTTTGCTGGTCCGGAAGCTGTACTGATTATGTTGGTATAAATTTTCAGTTTTTGTCCCGGATAAATTTTGTAGTTTTTTAAGTGGTTCCAGGAAGCAATTGACTTTTCGGAAACATGATATTTATCTGCAATTCTACCTACTAATTCACCTTTTTTAACAGTATGATAAATCAGTTTTTTATTTACAGGAGTTGATTCTGAATTTTTTTCATCGTCAATATATTTATATCCCAGGTTTGGAGAATGATCGGGGTTTTTCTCAACTTCGGTTTCGGCTACATGTTCTGAGTTTGAGGTTTGAACCTCAGAGCTATCGCTATCGGAGGAATCTTGTTCATTTGCAGACTCCTCAAAGGTGCTTTTGGGCCAGGCAAAGCCTGAAGAATTATTCCCGTTGGTACTAGCAGCAAAGCTTACAAACTGGTCCACAGGACGAAGCTGGGCATCGCCGTAAGTCAGCACATAATCGGTTACTTTTTTGGGTACCCGAAGCACATAAGGCTCTGGCGAATACGGAACAACGGAAGTTTTAAGTTCAGGATTAAGGTCTTTAAGGAGAAAGAAGTCCGTGTCTGTGACCTTAGCAATCTGCTCCAAAGAAATTTTAGTTTGAACAAAATGCATAGTATCCTGAAAATAGGTAAAATCTACAGGTATTGGATACAGATTATGTTCAGCTGGATAATTAAACACATAGCAAGCAGCAATAAAGGCAGGGACATATCCACGGGTTTCAGAAGGCAAGAACCTTTTTATTTCCCAAAAATTCATTTTGCCACCTGACTTCCGGATTGCTTTATTCACATTTCCCGGGCCACAATTGTATGCTGCAATGCATAAAAGCCAATCTCCATAAATGGAATACATATTTTTAAAATAATCAATCATGGCCACAGTAGATTTAAACGGATCCCTGCGTTCATCCACATTGGAATCAATCTTCAGTTTATACATCCTGCCAGTATGATACATAAACTGCCAGAGGCCGGTAGCTCCAACTCTGGACCGCGCATGTGGATTCAAAGCACTTTCTACAACTGAAAGGTACTTTAGTTCGATTGGCAGATTGAATTTATCTAATTGTTCCTCAAAAATCGGAAAGTAAATTTTTTCAAGTCCCAACATACGGCTCACCTGTTCGCGTTTGCGTATGGTGTACATATCTATGTAATCCTGAACATCACTGTTGTAGTCCATTGGAATTACAAACCCCAGATTTTTCAGCCTTTTAGAATAGTCACTGGGATAATAGGTTGGGATTTCTTCCGGGTTAAATTTGTATTTATTCAGCTTAGCTCTTTCTTTTTCGGACATTTCTTTCATTCGATAATGATAATCGGATAAAAGCATGTCAAGGCTGCTGCAAATTTGTTCACCTTCTGCATTACAGATATTTTGAGCGTAGATATTCTGCAAGCCAGAATTCTGAACACTAAGGAACAATACAATGAGGTACAGTATCTTTTTCATTACACTTGTAAGGCGGGTTCAAAGGTTCTGTATTTTTCTTCTATATTTTTGGCAAACTGTAACAATTTTGCGTCTTCAAATAAGTTTCCTAATGCCTGAATTCCAAATGGAAGGCCATTTGAATGTTGTCCGGCAGGTATAGAAACGGCAGGATGCCCGGTAATATTGGCATGTACAGTAAAAATATCTGATAGGTACATGGAAATAGGGTCTTTACTTTTGGCTCCCAGTTCGAATGGGGGAGTAGGTGTTGTTGGCGACATCAGGAAATCAAATTCCTGAAGCAAAGCGTCTGTTGCATTTCTGATTTTCTGCCTAACCAGTTGCCCTTTAGTATAATAGGCATCATAATATCCGGCAGAAAGAACAAAAGTGCCCAGCATTATTCTTCGTTTTACTTCTCTGCCAAACCCTTCAGAGCGGCTGAAAGTATACACTTCATCAATTGTTTTTGCTTTGGGACTTCTATAACCAAACCGTATTCCATCAAACCTGCTTAGGTTGGAAGAAGCTTCCGCGGTAGTTAAGACATAATATGTTGGAACGAGATAGTCCAAATACGGGAAGCTAACCGGCTCAACACTATGTCCTTCTGCTTTCAGGCCATCCAGAATTTCCTGCATCCGATGCAAGATTTCAGGATCGAGGCCTGGCATTTCAAAAGTTTCTTTTATATACCCGATCTTAAGAGGTTTTTTTGACTCTGTAGGCTGGATAAATTCAAATTTACGGGAGGTGGTATTGTCCCGCTCATCTGCACCACAAATGGTTTTGTAAATAATTTCTGCATCCTCGGCCGAGTGGGTGATTGGACCGATTTGATCAAATGAGGATGCGTAAGCAATTAATCCCCAGCGTGATACAGTAGAATAGGTAGGTTTAAAGCCTGTCAGGTCGCAAAAAGAAGCGGGTTGACGGATGGAACCTCCTGTATCAGAGCCTAAAGCAGCGTGACACAAACCTGCTTTTACTGCAGCTACTGTGCCTCCCGACGAACCACCCGGTACTTTATTCAGGTCTAAAGGGTTGAGAACGGGTCCATAAGCTGAATTTTCATTGCTGGATCCCATTGCAAATTCATCGCAATTGCAGCGACCAATTATAATGGCATCGGCAGCTTTAAGTCTTTCGACAACTGTTGCAGAAAACAAAGAGGTAAATCCTTCCAGAATTTTGGAGGAAGCACTGACTTTGTGGTTTTTATAGCAAATATTGTCCTTAAGGCCAATAACAAGCCCAGCAAGAGGACCTGCGGTACCGTTTTTTAACTTTTCATCCAGGATGCGGGCTTCTTCAAGCGCCTCATCATCATAGGTTTCCAGAAAAGCATTCAATCCCGAAGTCTCCTTAATCCTTCGGAGGTAATGCTCAACAAGTCCGGTACAGGAAATTAGATTCCTGCTCAGATCATGCTGAATTTCTGATAATTTTCTGTAATACTTCACCGGTCAGATGATTAAAAATCAATCTTCTACTGATTTTTTAATATCCTGACTTTCTTTTTCTAGTTCTTTCTGAACTTCTTTCTGGGCTGTTTTAAATTCCCTGATACCATGGCCCATGCTTCTGGCCAATTCAGGTATTTTACGGGCACCAAAAAATAAAATTACGAGAAGTACAATCAGTATGATTTCTCCTGTTCCAAGACTTCCTAAAAATCCTAATGTCATTTCAATCTGAAATATCGGCTAAAGATACGAATTTGTCTTTGCTACTTATGAACGTTTTTTCACAATCCACTCTCCAGGGTCTACAGGTGTCTTATCTCTGTACAGCTGGAAATGTACCTCAGTCTCACCTGTTTCCGGGTCTGTTTTAACAGTTCCGATTTCATCCAAAGCCTCTATTTTTTGTCCAGGTTTTACTTTGGAGTCTTTTAAATTGGCATAGACAGTCCTGTAATTTCCATGTTCAATAATGACTACTTTGCCAAATTGTAGAATGCTTCCCACGCGTGTTACAGTACCACCAAAAACAGCACGCACCACAGCATTTTCAGGTGTGGCAATGTAAATGCCGTGATTGTTGGTTTCCAGACCATCCTTATCTACCTGAATACCAAAATCTCCTGTAATTACACCTTCATTTGAAGGGACAGGCCAGGGGAGACTGCCTTTGTTTTTTTCAAATTGTGAGGATAATGGATTTATAATATCTGCTTCCTCATTCTTCCTGGTTGTGGAGGAAGATTTTGATTCTCTAATAGATTCTTTGATGAGGCGGTCAATTTCTGCATTCAGCATAGCCAAGTCTTTTCGCTTTTGGGCTAATACTTTTTTGTATTCACTTTCTTTTTGTGCAAGTTCTTTTACTGCATTGTCTTTTTCTTTTCTGGCTGCAAGCAGGTCATCCGATTCCTTTTTTTCTGAGCTGATTAAATACAGTTTTTCACTTCTTTTGGTAGTTAATTCATGGTTTTTTCTGGAAAGGAATTTTTGTGTTCTGCGAATAAGGAGGATTTGGTTTTTACGATATCTAGAAAATTCTCTAAAGAATAAAATCCTTCGAAAGGCCTGATAAAAACTCTCCGCACTAAAAATCCAGAGTAAAACAGATACCGGCCTGGTTTTCTGGGCGGTAAGTCGGGCTATATCGCTGTATTCTGCTTTCAACTTAGAGATATCGCCTTCCATGGTTGATACCATAACTCCGGTTTCCTCAATGTCTTCCTGAAGTGCATAAATTTCTGAGTTTAAATCAGCAAGTAATTTTTCTCTGAGGCTAATTTGCTTTTTCAGCAGAGTAACTTCATTGATAGATGCTTTACGATTTTTACGTGTCTCTTCTAATAATTTTTTAGTGATGGCAATATCTTCTTCTGTCTGACGGCGTTGTTCTTCAAGGGCGGCTTTTTTCTGGCGTGCCACACCTTTCTGAGCATCTACAGAAGATGCTATTAAAGCTAAAATAAAAAAAAGAATAAATAACCTATTCCAATATTTTAGCCACATAATTTGCTGGAATATTAAAGGAAAATACCAAATCTTCAGGGTCAATTTCGATGCGAGAATGTATAAACCGGAATACATTTTTTTCTGGTTTCACAATCTGAAACAATAGAAATTTTGGCACGGCCTGATCCTGAATTAAAATATAGTCGGAGTATGAGATATAAATTTTTTCATTTTTCTGATTTTCTGCTTCTATCTCCTTCACTTTAAAATTCTCTGCACTGAAGATATAACTAATGGTTGCAGCTTCTTTTCTACCTGTGAATTTATATGGAACATTTTCCATTGGATTAGCACTCATAGAATCCAGGATAAAGCTCAGGTCACCGGTGAATATTTTCTCCAGTTCATCGAAGATAATAGTTATGCCGATTTTATTATGAAAGTATTCAAAATCTCCAACAAAATATTCTTTATTGAGTTTGTCTATTAATTTTATACTATCCGGAGTGATAAGCATACGCATCCCTTCGATACCCATTTTGGAAATGGAAACCCAAATAAGGCTGTCTTTCAGCACATTTATTTTATAGGTAAAATTTGTGTTTTCTTCCTTGGATTCATAGCGTCCTTCGCCTTTAAAGGACAGCATTTTATATTTCAGCGCAAGTTCCTGGTTTTTGACTAAAACATATTCAGCACGGATTTCCTTTTTAACTTCCCGCACAGGTACAGGTCTGGATTTGCAGGAAACCAGAAGTATTAATAGTCCGAAAAGGACAAAACTATAATTTCCCGGTTTTGATTTTTTCATCCAGAATAGGGTCATTATCCTTTTTTTCTCTTGCTTTTTTCCAATACTCCAAGGCTTTTTCAGTATTGTTAAGTTTGAAATAGGCATCTCCTGTATGTTCCATCACATCAGCACCACCACCATGCGAAATGGCTATTTCTAACCATTTTATTGCACTTTTATATTCCCCTTTCATATACAACACCCAACCATATGTGTCTTCAAAGGAAGCTGTGTTTGGCTGTAGCTGAATGGCTTTTTGAATCATTTTTTCAGCATCTTCCAAACGAACATTTCTAAGCGATAAGTAATACGCGAAGTTATTAAGTGAAACAGCACTTTCAGGATTGATATTCAATGCCTTAGTAAAGGCATCGTCGCTTTTATCATGTAAGCCTGCGTCATGGTAAATTTCGGCGAGTGTACTCCATGCATTTTCGGAATAGGGTGAAGGCTCCTGATTTATTTTAAGCATTTTCTCCAGCCGCGTTCTTGCAAGTTCCGTATTGCCTAATTGAAAAGAAGAAATTCCGGAAAAAAATAGAAATAAAGGATTTAAAGGAAAAACAATTAGAGCCTCTTCAGCATCTTTATTCAGTAAACCAAAAGAATCCGAAGCCGCATCTATCATTAATAACGCTCTCCAACGGTCTTCGTTAATGTCATCTTTAGCAACTGCTTTTTTGTAATATAATCTGGCAGAATCTATTTTTTCATCTGCGTTAAACACATCACCATATATCTGCAGAGCATCGGCAGAATCAGGATATTGTGTCAATAAGGACTTTGAAATATTTCTTATAAATGGACGGTTACTTTCTTTTTGCCAGGCTTGAATTAACAGGTTCAACATAGCCTGTGCTTTGGTATCAAGGCTAACATTTTTATTTTGCATCAAGCCATTAATCCGATCAGCATAATCCTTTTCATTTTGAACATCGAGCAATCGACCAGTCAATGCTAAAATAAGGTAAGACGGATCCGGCGCATATTTTGTTAATTCTTCCAGCACCTCACCTGATTTTTCTTTATCTCCGGAAGTCAGATAAATTTCATATAACATTTCATACATGGAGGAGCTGGTTGGGTCAAAATTCAGATATTTTCGAATTTCTTTTGCAGCATCCTGAGGCATTTTTCTTTCCAGATAAATCCGTGCTTTTTCAATTGTTAGAGCTTCCTCCGGACCTTCCTGAGCCTCCAGTCTGTTGAGACAATCAATGGCTTTTGTGGGGTTGTCCTGCATGAGGTAACATTCAGCTAAACGCATTAATGCTGTTCTGTCGCCCGGATATTTTTTACTGATGCTTTCGAGTGTTTTTACAGCGAGTGAAAGTTCGCGTGCATTGAGGGCAGCCTCAGCAACCAAAACTTCATACCAGTAATTGGAAGGTTGTTTTTGAAAAGCAGTTTTAGCCAATTCAAGGGACTCAGCATACTTCCGTTGGATAAAACGGATGCGGGACATTTCTGCGTAGGCAGCTGCAACTTCAGGATTGTCCGTAACTACATTTTGATAGAGGTTGTAGGCTTGATCGAGTTCGCCTTTGGCAAATTCTGTTGCTGCGTCAATAAATAATTGTGCTTCACGAACCCGTTTGAATTCCTTCATATCGGGTTTGTTTGTTTGTGTAGCCTGAGTAGGGGAGGTTTCGGATTTCTCCTTCTCCTTTTTCTTTTTTTGTGCCGGGAGAGTACCAAAAACCATACCGGCTATCAGCATTCCAAGCAATAAGTATTTCCCTTGAAAGGATTTTATAAACATGAGCAATGACAAAGGTATGAATTGAATATTTTGAAAGACAGCAAGTTTTCCCCTATGATGGGTGAATGAACAGGTTTTCAACGGATTACAAGGATTTTAACCTATCCTTTTTTACTATTTTCAAACAAATCCATCTATTTCAACCCGGTAGATCCAAATCCCTGATGCCCTCTTTCTGTTGCTGACAAATGCTCTTCCTGTTTTAGTGAAACTCTTTCAACTTTGGCAAACACCAGTTGGGCAATTCTTTCTCCATCGCGGATAATGCAAGGCTGTTCGCTAAGATTTACCAGAATAACCCTGAGTTCTCCTCTGTAATCCGAATCAATGGTTCCCGGGGAATTCAATAGAGTTATCCCAAAATTTAGCGCCAGACCACTTCTGGGTCTTACCTGGCCTTCATACCCTTCCGGAATCTGAAGGTATAGTCCGGTAGGAATGGCAATTCTATCTAAAGGTTGTAATAAAACAGGTTCCTTTAGCCAGGAGCGAATATCCATACCAGCGGCACCTTCTGTGGCATAGGTAGGCAAAGCGTGTGGCCCTTCGTTGCGAATGATTATTTCTGTCATGCAAGTCCGTTTATAATATTAGCCAGTTCCAAATCTTTGTCGGTAACGCCTCCTCTGCTGTGGGTACTCAAACTTATGGAGACAGTATTCCACGAATTCGACCAATCGGGATGATGATCCATTTTTTCTGCAACCAATGCAACAGAAGTCATGAAGGAAAAGGCCTGAACGAAATTTTTGAATACGAAGGATTTATGAATGGCATCCTGTTTGAAAGTCCAGCCTTCAATGAAGACCAGCCTTGGAAGAACTTCTGATTCAGAGTAAAAAGACTGGCTCATGTTTTTTGTTTTTTCTTTTTAGCGGCCGGAAATAAAATATTGTTCAGAATTAATCTGTAACCTGGAGAGTTGGGATGTAAGTTCAAATCTGTTGGTTCTTCACCTACCTGATGCTGATAATCTTCGGGGTCATGTCCTCCGTAAAAGGTCCACATGCCTTGACCGAGATTTCCGTGAATGTAGCGCACTTCATCATAAGCTTTCAGTTGTCCCATCACTAACACATCTTGTTTCAGAAAACGTCTATTGAAAGCAGTCGTTTGACCCATAAACCCTTTTACAATGCTGGTATGGTTTTGGCAGAGCATGGTTGGCACCGGATCCCATTTGGCAGAGAACTCAAATAAGGTAAAATAATCTATGTCTTTGGTTACTTTTCTGCCGGTTGTGGCATCAATATCAGAGAATTCATAGGTCATAGGATTTTTTATGAGGGTGAACTGTTCAAAAGCAAGTGTTCTTGAAAAATCCAATTTGTTTTGAGCATCACTATCCATTGGATCCCCATCAAAAACCTCTGAACAAATATCCAAACCTTGAGCAGCAAGAGCTATATCATACGAATCAGTAGCGGAACACATAGCAAATAGAAATCCACCATTAAAGCAAAATTCTTTGATTTTAAGTGCAACAGCCAATTTTAGTTGAGAAACTTTGTTAAAACCAAGTCGTTGTGCCATTTCCTCATTGGATCGCACATCTTCCTGGTACCAGGATTGAGTGTGATATCCCGCATAAAACTTACCATATTGACCTGTAAAATCCTCATGATGCAGGTGCAACCAATCATATTCTTTGAGTTTTTCCAATAAAATCTCCTCATCGTACAAAGTCGTATAAGGGATTTCCGCATAGGTAAGAGCAAGAGTTACAGCATCGTCCCAAGGTTGCTTGTTTTTGGGTGAATAGACGGCAATCTTGGGAGGTTTTTCCAGTTTCATGGCATCCATGTTTACGGATTCGCCGGAGACCTGAAAAATTATCTGGGTGGACTGTGCATCTGAGATTTTCTC
>Ga0114977_10000660_pt1 | contig 22837 bp, 40 predicted proteins | sample S_130805_MF_Meta_FD_87026 | JGI IMG/M metagenome (GOLD analysis project Ga0114977, IMG submission 87026) | Freshwater microbial communities from Lake Simoncouche, Canada to study carbon cycling - S_130805_MF_MetaG | ecosystem: Environmental > Aquatic > Freshwater > Lake | place: Lake...
AAAATATCTACTTCCTATACGTTTACTATAATCAATAGATCTTAAAAATCTTTCATGAGCTTGTTCATTTTCATATAAATAGTCTTCAATACAAATTCCTAGTTTGTTGAATTTTTTAGTAGACCATTTATTTCTATCATGTTCCATTTCTTCAAATGTTATACGTTCCATACCTAATGGACAACCATGCCCCCAAACATCATGAATATAATTAAGACCCTTATTAACTTTTACATAGGTATCATATAATATACGATCATATATTTTATGTTTCATACATTAAGTTTCTGAATACATTAGTGATAAATATTGTTCTTTAGAAAGATGATATTGAGTGGTGGTTTCTGTAGGTTTAGCTGAAGTTTTTATTTTAGCTACAATAATATCACCTTGTCTGTATATCTTCTCTACATTCTCTTCTGGTACATCTATACGTACAGTCCAGGCAATTGCTCTGATAGCATCTGGTTTATTTCTTTCATCATCACGATTCCACCAATTGCTTCCTAATGCTGCTTCTCTTGGTACATACAACCAATATTCTCTATTAGTAGTAGTGCACCAGCATCTTACAGCATAAATAGGATTAGGTGGATTGCCCCATCTGTCTTTCTCATACAGTTTAGTACCTTCTATTTCATATAACTCATACACGTCTTCAAATTCATGTGTGTATTCATTAAACTCATCATCCCATCTTGTTCTTTTCTTTTTGATAGTTTGTTTATCAAGAAGAGTGGGCTCAAGACCTTTGAATAGTTTTTCTATACCAATAGCATCAAAGTATGTACGTCTTTCTTCTGTATTAGCTACTTTAAGAGCTTCTTCTACAGTTACTGGTTTTATTTTAGCCCAGCATTCTTGTACAAACTGATCAAAATCATTAAGACTTTCGTGTGTAATAACATCCTTTTGAAAATCTCTATAGTCATCAGCATACTTAGTCTTCCAAAGTTTGAGTGCTGTTGTTAAATCAAACCCACTTCTGTTATTAACAACATAGGTTTGATCTGCATAGTTAATCTGCATTTTTTGTTTGATTTAATTTTTCATCAATGTTGTTAATAATGTCATCTGTTAGTTTTAATACAACATTTCTTTCATTAGTATCTATTGTATTAACTTCCACCTTGTCTATTTTAAAAACTAACATATCATCTTCTTCAATACTATCTTTTCTTTCTAAAATCCAGCTGTCATTGCAACCTCTAAATTCACAACTATCTGTTGATTCATAATTACTAAAAAGTGCATCAAAATCTTCTTCTAAAACCTCCTCTAAGTTACTACAAAAATCTGAATGTTCCTGAGTTAAGAAGCCATTTTTTACAATAAATTGAATAGACATATTTGGTGTTTCCTCATAGTTGCCTTCACATTCTACATGAAGTGTATCAAACCATAATTTCTTAGGAACGTTAATTATAATAGTAGTATCTAATACATCATTTCCATCTTCACCATAATAATCTGTACCTTCAAATTTTCTTGTTGGAACATCATATATAGCTGTACCATTAGCAGTAAATTCTCCTGCCCAAGATCCATAGTCTAATTCATTATACATATAATCTAGAATAGCTTCTGTATATTCATTATCAACATTATCTCCATCTATTTGAAAATAAGCCCAGCCAGAGTCTCCTCCACCTTCCCACCCTATAGATAGTTCTTTACCTTCTTTATCAAGTTCTTCAATCCATTTTAAAATTGATTTTTTTATAACAGGTTCTTTTAGTTTTGCTGCTTTTTTACTTAAGCTCATAGTTTAAATGTTTGTTGTGTAATCTAATTTTTGTTCTGCTATTTCTTTTAGCATCTTTCTACCTTCTCCAGGCTTATACATCCAGTTTTCCTGGGTCATACAATCTAGATATTGCTTTATAGTGGGAATGAATCCTATGTCTTCTAAGATATGTTGTTCTCCTATAAATCTGACTGGTATATTTTTACCATCAGAGTTTGTAATAACAGTTCCAAACTTTTCTTCACACCAAAATATACCTTCAGAATGATGACGTAGTGCTCTATGTCTCATATCTGGGTAATGAGCTTTAGTCTCATCAAACCAGTTGTGTATGTTTATATAATCTTGCCAGATTCCTCCATGCTTTTTAGCAGAGGAAATGCTATGATGATATGGATGGCTCATTATGCATACAGTTTATGATTAGGAAATTCTTTATTCCATCTATTTACTAGATCTTTCCAGTAACCTATTTCACTACCGTACCTTTGGGCCACTTCTACAAGTTCTGGGTATCCTCTAGCTATTTTAGTTTGATTGATTATGTCTCCTTTAAAGATTGTTTCTATAAGAGAGGTTATAAATGAACCTTCTAAGTTTAATTTATACATACAGAATATTTCTTCTGCTGCTGTTACAGTTGTATTCACTACTAATTAATTTAAACGTGATTCACTAAATCCAAAATGTTTTGCATCATCTGGGTTTTCTTCTATAAACTTATGACAGTTTCTACATACAGCTAAGAAGTTGGAAACTTTTGTATAAAGTTCTCCTATCCTTCCTGCTTTGTGATGAATTTCTGTGGCCTGTCCTGTACATTCTACAAGACCTGCTTGGCATGTAGAATGTATTGCTAGATAAGCAACTCTTTTTTTACCATATTCATCCATCTCCACCCGTCTCTTTGTAGAGACAGGGGAAATGGATTTGGGTTTATCTATCGAATACCAGCAAGATTTACAATATTTCTCCTTGCCGTGTGACTTCCATATGTGCTTTAGTTCATTACATCCAGCACACGTTTTAAGTTTTGCTATCATATTAACTGATAAAAGTTTTTAGGTAATAGACCTGCTTCTATAAGCTTATTAGCAATCTGCATTTGTTTGATTCCTAAATCTCTAAAAGATATTTCATCTTTTGGTTCTATTTTATCCAAGTGTCCGTTTATGCCGGTCATTTGTTTAATAATAGGAGAATTTGGGAATAAAAACATCAGAAAATTGTCTAGTTTCTTAAAAGCAATGTCTTGTTTCCAGTTACGTAATATCCTTTGAGCTTTAGTGTATGTAACAGTTACGTTTATTTTTTTACGTTCTGACATATTCTTAATCTCTTCAGCTGTATAAGCTTTGAAGCCATACACAACTTTTGAATAAAGGTCTTTTTGTGTTGGGGTTAATTTTATTTCTTCTTCAATCTTTTGATACTTGACAATACCTTCTAGTTGAATCTTTCTTACATCAGCAGGAGTTTCATAACTCATGTATTGGTGCTTTTTAGCATCTCCATATGATATCACTATACCATTGGAGTTACAAGACACAGTCTTGCAGGGATTGATTTTACTCATTGTTATTGCTTTTTTGGTTTTTATATAAAAAAAGAGAGTATAACTTAATATACTCTCTTTCAGTTTAACAGCTTTTATTACAAAGTAACTACTGTGCTTGGTTGTCCAAATGCACTCATTGCTTTCTTTGCTTCCATTACATCTTTAATCTCATTTGTATTTGTATGAGTGATTAACTCATCAAAAGCATTAGGATTACTTGTATAGAAGCTATTTCTATAAATTGGTTGATCTTCAACACGGCAAATTATACCGGTATCTCCTGCAATCTTAAGATCTTTATCAGGATTTGTAGGATTGAATGGCTCTAAAGCTTCAATTACTACAATTTTACCAGGTAGTTGAGTACCTTCTTTATATTCTGCAGACAAAAGGTCTTCCATTTTACCTTTTAAAATTGCAGAACGTTTTACTGTTTTTAACCATCCTTGGTCACTAATTTGAACAGTGTGTTGTTGAACACGAATGTATCCGTATTCAGGATTGTTTGTTGATTGTCCGATGATGTTGCCGTTCTTGTCAGCAACTACTAGTACTTTACTCATTTTTTTAGCTTAACAGTTTACAAAAAAAATCCCTTGACTTTTGGAGTCAGGGACATTATTCAGAAATAAATTATTGAATTTATTCATCTTGCATTTCAGAATCTACATCTAGATCTAAAAGCTTATCTATTCCGGGAACATCTATAAGTTCAGGAAGTATATCAGGTTTATCGTCATCATGAGTTTTATCATGTTTACTAAGTATTGAGCCAAACCATGGATTTTCTTGCATTTCTCCATAATTATAAGCTATCAAGTACTCTAATTCTTCGTCCGACATCTCTAAATACTGTTCTGTACTCATTTCTATTACCCTTCCGTTCGGTAATTGGTAGAACATTCTTATGTTTTTATTATATAAAATAACACATAAACATTGAGTATTTTCAACCTTTTACCATATAGTTTGGATTATAGAGCTATAACTTCTTATTGTTTGTTTTTAGCACTAGCTAAATGCATTTTCTTTTTCCAGTATGCATTGGTAGTATTTATGTGCTCTTGTCTTTCAATAAGTTTATCGTTACAAGTTTTAAGTTGTGTTTTTAAAATATTATTTTCTTGCTCTAAAGAATCAATTTTATGAAACCTAAAGAAATTTTTTATCCACTTAATCATTATTAAACTTTTTAAATAGTCCTGAAAATCTTCCTCCTAATGAGTCCGGGTTTGAAAATTCTTCAATTTGTTTTAAGTTAACAACATCTACAAGATTACCTGTTGAATTAACTTGCTTACCTTCACGTAGCATTTCATAGATGAATGAATCATTCTTGTTTTCAGATTCAATTGTAATGATTACAACTTCTTTTTTTATAGGAAGTTTTTTGTAATCTGTAATATCATCTTTCTTATCAGCCATTCTTAACCAAGCTTCAGCTGCCCATGCTATACCTTTTGGTATAAACATTTGCTTAATTTCTTTTATAAGATCTGGTAAAACTTCAACTATAAAAGTTTCTTTTCCATCATCATTTGACATAAACTGATCAGGAATTGGTATATGAATAAGTGCCGGCTTATCCTTTTCATCTTCTTTAGGATGACGTACTTCAGCAAATATTGTAATATGTGGAAATAATCCACCTGTTTCTGTTACATAGTCTTTAATATAGTCTATGTAATCTTTTTTAAGATCTAGATAAATTTTTTCAGTCATTTTCTTTTGATTTACATTGTTCACAATATTGTGGGTCTAAATGCTTACCCTTTGTTAAAGCAAATTCCATTTCTTCTGTTGTAAAATCTACACCAGTTTTAATTATAACACTACAGTTATGACATAGTAGTGCTAGTTCACCTCCATTGAATTTAATTCTTGCTTTTTCTTTTTCCATTAGTCATCAATAGTTATTTGTACTTTTTTACCCTTAACAATATTATCAAGGATATCTTCTAATTGAGATCGTTGATCATTATCAAGTCTCATCAGTTGATCGTTAATGTGATCAAGTCCTAATGAGTCTGATAACTCTTCTTTATATACTTTACGAGTATCTGGTCCAAGTTTATCAAATACATTGTTTAAAATCCAATCACATTTGTTAATATACCCATTAAAGGTATTTTTTAAATCTCCTGTGCAGCCTATCTTCACATCTTGAAAATACATTTTTGCTATATTTATATGATGTAGACCTTTAGCTAAAGAGAACGTGTCTTTTTCATAACTCATTTATCTTTGGTTTAGTTTCTTCTCCGTCTACCGGTTCTTCCCAATATCTACAATAGAAATGCTCTCCTAGTTCATCTATTAGTTTTTGAGGATAACCTTGTTCTACTAACCATGTTAGAGAATCATAACGTCTGTCTTCAGGAATAGGTTTAGGAAACCCATATTTCCATCCTGATGGTGGATCAATAATTAATGTCATAATTGAAATATATTACCAAATGAAGTGAGTCCAAGATCAAATCTTCCATCATCTACACATGCAGCATTAGAGAATATTGTTGGTGTCTTGGAATAATGAGAAACACCTTGATTATCACATCCAGGAGAATCATGTATATGTCCAAACATAACATAATTCAACTGATCTTTCATCTTAAAGCATTTTCTCATTAAAGCACCATCACCACAAAACTCTAGTTTACCATTTCTATCATGAGAAAGATCTCTAACACCTTTAGGTGGACCATGAGTAATAAGTACATCTGTATCTTCAGGAATAGTGTCCCACACTTTACCAATAGTTTCTCTTTTCTTCATAAATGCCCATTCACCAAATGTAGGAGTGTGAGGACTTCCCCAAAACTTAACTCCATCTATTATAGTGGCAGCATTCTCAAGATAGATGATTCCTTCAGAATGAAAATCTCCAGGTGTCACTCTATTACGTTCTATTGATGTATCATGATTACCTGCTACATAAATCTTATGTTTTACAGGAACATCTTTATACCAAGCTAGAAAAGTTCTCACTTCTTGTTCATTCCTAATTACATCTCTATAATTGGAACAATCTCCTGAATGTACCACTAAATCCACACCATCAAATCTCTCCATAGGAAACATCTCATGAAACCCATGTGTGTCCGAAATGTGCAAAATCTTCATAATTTATTCATTTATAATTTTATCAAATACTTTCTTCACCAACCATTTAATAGTTTCCCAAACAATTATTACTATCAACACTTGTTTCATAATTAATATTTTTTAGGTTGTTTTATTTGTTCTCTATTTCTTTTTTTACTTCTTGCCAATAGGTTAAGTACATCGGATGTGCAGACCAATATTCACTAGCTTCTGATAGCAATGTATCATCAAATCCTTTATCCTCTTTTCTGCTATCAATTATCTCATCTACTGCTATTAAGGCAGATTTCTTTGCAATATCATTTCTAATTTTTATGCTATTTTGGTGGTATAAAGTGCTATAAAACTTATTTACTAATTCCGTTGCCTTTTCTTTTGGTGTCATAATTAATCTTTTTTAAGTTTTAGTTGTTCTCTATACCATTTAGCACCTTCATAAAATCCATTCATCCAAATATCTTTATCTGAATGATTTGGAAATAACTTTTCATCTCCAACATTTTCATATTCTTTTACTACTGCATTGTCTATTTCTTCATCTGATATTTCTTGTTGGGGAAGTTCTCTATTATGCCATCTCATATGACTTGGTATATCAAGTTCTTGTTCTAACTCAAACATTTCTTTTTCTATATCTTTTTTAAATGTTTCTTGATAGTATTCAGTAGCAGACCTATTAATAACTTTTATATGATCAAAATTATCTCTACCACATTGATAGTATGCATCTATTATCTCTTGCTTGTGTAAAAGTTTGGCTTGTTCAACATACTCACTTGGTATTCTAATTGTGTGATGTATGTTATTTTGCATTTTCTCTATTAACCATTCTATTGATGTCATAAGTTTTAGTTTTTAAATTAAGGAATAGAGAGGGGCAGCTACTCCCCTCTCAATGTTTCTACTTCTGAATATGCTGTTAAATCAGCTAGCATTACAGCAGGAAGTTCATTTTCGTCTATTATTCCCATTAGCTTCCATAAGAAGCAGACCTATGATGCTGAGACCATAGGGTGGCAGCCAGGGTGAGACTTGAACTCACAACATGCAACCATAAAGGATGTGTTAACCATTTACACATTACACACTACCTGACTGTTTGCAACTATAACTTCCCTGTATAAGTTGCCAATACAGCTAGCTTACGATCTAGAGGACTGTTGCACCTGTGCAGGACATGTAGTCTATTCTGAGAGGTGTTCCTGAACTTACGATCTACTGGCCAACGTAGCTAGTTAGCTTAAAATCTTTCTCCACCTCTGTTGAGACTCCCATGTATTGTTTACATAGTCATTTACTTCTTTCATAGCAGACTCTACTGTTTCAAATGCTATAGACTTACAGCCTACGTGTACAATACAGCCCCTGTTAAAGAACTGAATTCTAATTTCATACTCACGTAATACTTCTTGATTACTTGGTCTGTACTCTTTTGGTTCAGGAACTGGTTCAGTTGCTCTAGGTTGATTTACATAAGCTCGTTCAGCTTGGTTTAGATAATCTGCTCTAATAGCTTGGTCTAATGGTGGATTTTCTAAATGGTTCATTTATTTAGTTTTAATTGGTGACTGTTGTTTATTTTCTACAATAATGCTGTTTTTGTAGGTTATAACCTACATTAAGCCCTATTCTATTGGTTTCTGGTGAGATTTACCAACTCTAATACAATCTAAGTTTCTAGTAAGTATATCTACACCTTTTAATGCTGCTAAGTATTTCTTGACAGCTTCTACTGTTACATTGTTACCACCTTCACATAATGAAATAGTACTTCTACTAAGTCCAGCTTTTTCAGCTAGTTCATCCTGTGTAAGTTGTCTAGATATTCTTTCAGTTTTTAGTATGTTCCCTAAGTCAAGAATTACTTTTACTAAAGAATTAAACTTATCATCATCATCCTGAGTTCTTATTCTATTAATAACATCAGGTAACAATAAAACATTAAAAAGTTCTGGATTTAGTTCATAGTGATAATCTATCCAATACTTTTCTCTTGCTGCTAGTTCTTCCAATAAAATGTCTTTCTCTATAACATCTATATGGGGAACTAACCCAAGCTGTTCTAACTGCTTAACCCATTCATTAACAGTTTCATTATGAGATTTTGTTAAGTGTTTAAGAGGTCTTTCATAACCTACTGTAGTCTTACCAATGTAATAGTATACATCATTTCTGGGGTCTCTGAGACCATATATTAAGTTTGTCTTCATAATACAATATATGAAATATCATTCATTATACCAAATATTTTGAAGTTTTTAACTTAATGTATAGTTTTTAAGACATTTAAAATATTGCATAATACAATATGCTTTTGAGAATAATGTGTCATTAATGATGGTTATATTATACATTTTGAGTGTTTTATGACTCATTATATTTCAATAGTGTGTGTTGGTATAATTTCTTCTATTGTACCTTGGTACATAGGCATACGTTCTGTTTTGTTGATAAAATGTAATAGAATGTATAATTCTGCTATTTTATCATAATCAACATCACCTGCAAATTCCTTCTTTGGAAATATCATCATATCTCCTGTGTCTATAAGAGATACTATTTCTTCTCCTCGGTTATCTTCAGACCATGTTTCTTCATGACTTCTAAAAAGTGTAGTCACTTCGTGTCCGTTTTTATTCATGTCCACTATAATATCATACTCATGGACAATTTTATTTTCAGTTTTGTAATCGTGAGTGTTAAGCACTCTATACTTTTTTGGCTTCATTTGTTATGTTTTATAGTTGAAAAATCAGGTTAAAACTGACATAGTAGATATAAAAGAGACCCCTGTAAAAACAGGAGCCGTTTCAATCCGTACCCTAGAAAACTCTTGTTTCCCTGATCCTAAGATCTGTGGAGGTGGAGGGAGTCGAACCCTCGTCCAACATTACTCCAAAAATACCGTTCTTACATGCTTTAGTCAAGGTATGAGCTGACAACTCATGTACTAAAGTCAGTGTTTAAGCTGACATTTGCACCGTAGTAGGGCCAACTCGAAGGTTAGATTCCACCACCTGGCTTCTAATGTTTTTAACGTCCTAATAATCCAGGGAATTTGGGACTGTGCTTTCTTTTTACATCATATAGTCTTGGATGGTCAGTGTCACAGGAAGACCCTATGTCTTTACAGGTTGCTGTTCTGTTGCAAGGCTATCAGCTGCCCCGGTTGACTAGGCTGCAATAGCTTCGTCAGCTCCAATGAATGCAAGCATGTCATCGAAGGTCCAAGTAGATAATTCTACGTTGTCGTTTGTTTGTTAACCAATTTGTTTGAGTATTGGCTACCTCTTGCATGTGATACTTACTTCATAGTGCTGTCAAAACCAGGCACCCCCATAAAATAGTCAAGATGGGATTTTCACCCATAACCTCCCACCTAAAATGATGGGGCTCTAAATGTTGGAGCTACTTGACTAAAATTTAGAAAAAGACCTGTATTTTTCATAAGAGCTTGAGCCCTTACCCAGGTATTGTGCACTGCTACTTTCTCTAAAAATATGTACAAATATAGTACATTAAGAGGACATACTTTCTAATTTAGAGATACATCTGACCTCATAGTTTCCATAAGTTCCCAATTCCCTGGCCATATCATCATGTGGGTTGGTATTATGGTGCCCCGTACGTACTGCTGATCTCACTTCTGTACTCATATGGCACTCCTAATCGTACTAATTATTTTACTATAATAGTTTTGAATGATTGTCCGGATCCTCTTGTTTCTCTAATTATAACTCCAGCTTTTTTAAGCTGGTCTAATATTCTACGTATAGTAGACGGGTCTACATCACACTCTGAAGCTGCTCTGTTGACACTCACTGTAAGTGTATTGTCTATATCAGCATAGCTAGCTAAGTAAGCATAAAGTCCTTTGTCTCTCAATGAGATATTTGGGTCTCTAACTACTGTGCTAGACACCATGCCATATCCATTTTTAAGTCGTGGGTTCTTCATTTTACAAAATGTGAAATGTTTAGTTTACAAAAAATAAAAAAACAGGGCTTCACCCACCCTGGGTGTATCACTACTAATCTTTGCAGCAGACTAGGTCTCCACATAAGTTAGATACAGGCCAAGAGGCCTAACGTGACAAGGAAGTGATTGGTTATTCACTATTACAGGTTATTTTTTCATCCCTGATTAGCCTAGATTCTTGTCTAGACACACGTTCATAGTTGATCAGTACCCTGAGTTGTTGGTTAGGGCAAGAACGTGCCCTTCAATCCCTACAGAAGTCATAATGACGACCGTAAGGTACTAGCTTTTGCTAGCCTCACCTTCTTAAATACCTTTAGAATAGAATGCATTTAAATCATCATCAGATGAATTAAGAAACTCTAAACGTGCAATGTTCTTCTTTAGATATGCTATAAACTTTTTATGATTATAGTTATTATAGTTGTCATAGACAAACATAATGTAACTATTCACCAAACGTCTATTTGTAGTTCTGTCTTGTCTTGGTAACACTTTCAATACATCTGTAGTATAGTCCATTAGCTTAACTGCTTTCTCTTCAGAATTCACTTTAAACTTACCGGTCTTAAGTGTTTTAGATATATTTTCTGTTCTACCATGTAAAATACCTGCAATAGTACACATTTCTAAATCGTATGTGTTGAAATACTTAACCAGTGTTTTATAATCACCAGTAGTAAATGACCAAGCTTGTACATAATCAGTCATAGTCCAAGATTTACTGCTATTATTAAGCAAAGCTAATGACTCAATAAGCTCTTCATCGTTCTTTACGTCAATAGTAACATATGGAATGTCGTATCCCAATCTGATTAATGCATGATATAAATGCTGGCCATCTATGATGTAATAGTCTTTTACACCTTTGAAATCCAAATATGCTACAACCACTGGTCGTAATATACCTAATTTCATAATACTTTCTGCCATCCTTGTCACATGAGCTGGCATAATTGCTCTGTTAACATTGTCTAAAGTTCTAAAACCTTTTTTAGCAGCTTTGCTTAACCACTTAACATCAAACATCTTTTTTACAGTGGTTTTAATTTTTTGTATCACTGTTGGTGTTGTTTTTGCAACTTCAATGTCTGGAGTGATAAATTGTGCCACTTTACGTTTTACTTGTGTCTTTTGTGTTGTTGTCGTTTTGTTTTTTGTAGTTTTTCTCATCTTTAAAAGTTTTTAGAGAATTAATAATGGGGTTTATTATCTATTTTGGTAGAATGAACCTCTATGGCCATATCTACTTCCTACTTTAAATTCTTGACACCATTTGATGTATTCTTTTGAATCAAATGGTCTTTCTGGTGGTAGTTTTGATTCAGGAAGTTGTTCTCCCTGAACTCTTCTACCAAATACTAATGTCGTTATGTAATACATAATTTTCATGTTTTTTAAAATGATTCAATCATTGGTAATAATTCAAGAGCTTCCATGTAAGATTTAGCCCATATCCGATACCCGTTAATGGTCCACATCTTTTTTCCATCAGCATGTTCTGCTTCAGGTGCTGGTTGCATACAATTCCAATCTATATCAGGTTGATCTTCTTTATTCATTTCATCGATGAGTAAATCCTTCATTCGTCCCATGTTTAAATTTTAAAAGGTTAAACAAAAAATGACACTCTGTTCTTCCCAACTTATAAGTGTCGTGGCTGTCCCTGCAGGAGGCTTTCTGTTCTCCCGTGCTGTTTTGTCTAGGCAGGTTAGGTGGAGACATATTGAATTGTTGATTCCAGGATGCCCTCCTGAGTATAACCTTGTCATACTAGCAAACCTATACAGTTGTCACACTGTTTCCTATCATGTTAGGCACATTAGGCAGTAACTACTTGCCTCGTATTTTTAATAAAGTTCATCTGGAATTTCTGGTTTACAATGTACTTGCCACCATTCTGAACCATCATATTCTGCTCTAGTCATCCATTCATTACTAGAACTGAACCATACAGTACCATCTAATTCTTGTCCACCAAATCCAGCATCATATTCAAAGTCAAGTTGTTCAAGAAATTCTTCCCAAGCTGTTTCATTATAACCCACTTTAAGAATTAGTTTTCTAGGTGCTGAACCTTCTTCATCATTCATAGCCCATAAACTACAAGGACTGTAGTCTATTTTAACACATTTAACAGGTCTAGTACGAATAGAAGATAGAAACTCTTCTTTAGCATTTTGATTTCCTCTAGTCATAATACAATTAGTTTTAAAAGTTTAAATGGGTAGCCCTTTGATGTTATCTCCAGGCTTTCCCCATCTATAATTAATTAGCCTCAGTTTTAAAAAACTTTTTGTTCCTTTCAACTTCATTCAGATCTTTGATTATTTCCAAGGCTCCATTAGGACCTTTCTCATTAGATATAACGTTCATAGTCAATAACTGACATGACATCACTAAATGATCAGTCTTTTCTTTAATTTCTTTAGCATTGCATAAAAGTTCTGCTTCTTTCAATTCATCGATTGATTCTTGAAGTCTTTCAATAACTTGTTCTTTAGACATCAGTGATGCCATAATGATTAACATTTCTTTCATTTGTTACTTTTTAAAAGTTTAATTTTGTAAAATTGTTTAACAATGATGTATAACATACCCAGAAATATCAAAGGTTCTATTACACAGAATACTAAAATGTTCATGTGTTTGTAACTCATACCTACAAACTTGGAAACGTGCAGTAGGATTTGGGCTAATACATCGTACAATGAATTAATAATCTTGTTCATAATAATGAATTTAAAAGATTTCTGAAAAATAGTCTTCGTACTTCATGTAATATTCCCGGGTTGGGAAAATAGGTATCCACCATCCTAAGAATAGAGAATAACACATGAACCAGCTGTCACTAGAAATAACATTTCTATATTCAGTCCATAGTATGCCTATTGTAGATAGTAAGAAGAACATACCCATAAATGTTCCTAAGTATATTAGGATTGCAGTGAGAGATTTCATAATTAAATGAATTTTTAAAGGTGGAAAATAAAAAATTAAAATGCTTTACAGTTGTTACAGCATTAACTGGCCTCTTTTATTGAGGTCTTTTTAAAGAGTTTAAAGTTACTTTAGTGACTTTCTTATACTTATTAGCATTAATAGCCATAAGTTTACTGAAAGCTCTATTATTTATACTATAAGCATAAATCATTCTTTTACCTTTAAAAGGAATGGGTCCTGCTTTAACAGAACCTGTACTTTTAATGGCAAATACTATCTCTTTAGTGAAAGCATCTAACTGTTTGTTAGAAGTGCCTTCTAATATAAATTGTAGATATTGCATACTACTGATAAGGCTGTGGCTGAGAGTGTTATCCAACAAGAGTTGTATCTTCCATTTCTATGATGGACTCTATGTCTTCTTATTGGCTCTCAGCCGTGCCCCAAGGTTATGATCCTTGTTTGTTCCTATATGCAAACAGATGTAATATCTTTATGGTCCACTCAACAAGTAATTAGCTTGTAGTTTTGTTACCAATGGTTATTACCCAGAATTTATATTACACCTGTTGCATTAGAAATAATGTAAACTTAGCACACCGTTTCCAGATTTGAGTCCTAGGGGTCTTAGTTTAGATAGACTTGTACGTTTTACCTCACTGAAAGCATGATAAGCATTGAGTACTATACTTACCACTCTAGGTGTGACACTGAGTCTAAATGGATCTCAACAGTACTAAGGTTACATTAATGTTTTTTTAATGCATGTTGTTGATAATTATTTGGACACAATGTAATTGTTATTTAAGTCTAGATACTTCCAACAAAACTCCAAATATTATCAACTACAGTGTTGGTTGTTTACATAAAATAAGCCACTTAACGTATGGCATGGGTCAACGAGTGTGTCCCTTACGGCTTTGTTGTGTATCTTAAGCTAATTTGCATTGTTGTTACCCTTATGCTTAGGTCCTATATTTCCTTATGATGTTCGGTTACTTAGGATAATGGGACATATCTCTTGGATATGATGTACAGGTCTACCGTATTTGCCCTATGATACAGTAAGTGGACATATATCCACTATTTGACCAGCCTCTTTATCTCCCTTTGGGCCGGATTGGTATGTGCACTACCAATATTTTATATAACAAACAGGTGCTCTAGATGTCTTAGTAGGGCCTCAGTCCCATACCTGTTTATTACAATCTTCTTGACTAATAGTGTGTGGGAATAAACAATTTAAGGGTGAACATCTGCTTCACATACAAAGTATCTTGAATCAGAGAGTGCCACCCAATTCCAATCAAATAATTCCATTTGATAAAACTGTTCATATATATACATAATATCATCAGCATCTTGTTTATAGTAATCTTCTTTAGAAATACTACATACAAATGGTCCTTTAAGAGGAGCATTAGATTCTTCTGCATACTTATTTGCACCTTCTATATTGGCAAATATCTTACTTACAGATACATCATGGTCTTCATAACTCTGTCCATTATCATAATAGACTAAATAAACTTTTTCCATAATATAATGGGTTTAATGGGTTAACCAAGATACTTCATTTCGTTCTCTTGGTCTGCTATTGTAGCAGCATCAGGGGCATTAGATTCAACTATTCCCCAATCTATGTAGGATAACCACGTAGAAGGAATATCTTGAAAACCGTTACCTTTGACAAGGTGACACCTGTGGTGATCATAGTCTTCTTCAGACATAATGATATCACCTACAGATGTAGAACGTAAACCTTTTGAAGCATAGATATCACTGAAATCATTTTGACATTTTGCAAAAGCTTGTTCAAATGATTCTGCTTCTAATTTGTATACCATTGTGTACATAAATTGTCCTGGTACACATTCGTGGTTCATAGAACCTCCGTTTGGGTGGTAAATGTAATACACCATTTGTTTAAATTTTAAAGGTGGGGAAATATTTTTACGTTCTGTTAACCCACAGTCCGTTCAACAAGGGATTTCTATCATCAGATAGAAACATATGTCTCTACTTCTTTCAAGACACTAGCCACTCTTACGTGACCTATTCCCAGGCCCAGTTTGGCAGAGGGATTACATTGCTTCAGAAACTTACGGAAACTACCAATAGTGGTAAAGCCGTAGTTAGAAGCAATTTGACAAACTCTCACAGAGAACTTGTCATTGGTGATTCTAGTTCTGTTGGTCATAGTAAATAGAATTTTGGTTTAAGAAATAAAAAATGGTATGTACTCTTCTCTAAGGTGTTATCCCTTATGTTGCACACGGACTCTTTATACAATCTGTGGTGAAGAATACACACCGTGCAAAAATGAGCTCTAAGTAATACCAATACTATATATAATAGTAATACTAGGAGCTCAAATTTGCCTGGGGTCGGTTAGAACCTTACAGTATCCACACGTACAACATCCCTATCGTCCCCTACTATCTTACACCATATGCTGCCGTTAATAGTAAAACTATCTAAGGAAGTCCATTTAATAAAACAATCTCCCTTCACTAACATTTCTATAGGGAAGAGAGTAACAATAAAGCCTTCCTTGGTATCAGAAGTAAATACTGCATCATCTTCAAAGGATGATAGCTTATCTGCCAATTTAAGCAATCTCTGATTGTCTGGCATATAGGGATTAGTGTAGAAGTGTTCTACTTTCTCAAGAGGATTAACTGTAGTCTTAGTCTGAAAATTGAAAAATGTATTCATTTCGAATTTGTTTAGGGAAATTAATGTTGTTTAGGAATTAAGAAGTCTAATCAGTGTTCTATATATGTTATAGCTATTTAATCCGTATGTCACCCCATAGAATTGTCAATAGCTGAATTGATGAAAGAACAGGCTGTGTGTTGCCTGGTTTTCACACACTCACATGTAAATCAATTAGTTACACACGTTTACTAAATAAAAAGAAGAACCAAACGTCTCAGTCTATCCAGGATCTTCACAAAGTTCTGTCTGGTTCTTCTTATGTTTCACGTGGAACACTAGTCACTACACACTGCACACGATATTATAAAGTATGTCCGTAAGTTCGTAAACCGTGAGTTGTGAAAATAGAAAGAACCTACCACTAATGTGATAGGTTCTAATTACTCTCTAACTATTAGAAAGGATTTTCGTTCGTTTCTAATTCTGCCATTGCAGGTGAGGACATTAACAATTGAATTCTTTCCCGTGATTTACGAGCTTGTTCAAGCTTACGTTCCTTTTCTTTCTCAACTTGATATTTAGCCTGTGAAGAAGAGGCTAAATCTTTAGTTTCTGCAATGTACAAATCTGCCTTAAGAAGTGTGCTGTTTGCTTTGTTAAGCATAAGCATACTTGAAGGCTTTCCTGTACGAGGATTGATAAGAGTGCCGTTAACAATTTGAGCCACTCTATCTTGTCCTGTGTGAAACACTTTGGTTACAATATCTGTATCGTCTTGAACGATAAGAGTACTGCCCAATAAACTGTCTAACAAGTTGAGGTTTACACCACGGCTTGTTAAAGCATTGTGTGAAACAGCAACTGAAATGCTATCTCTACTTTCAGTTTCACATTTGAAAGTAGAATAGTCTGTTGAACCAAAAGTTTGGTTAAAATTGTCAACAGAAATGATTTTTAGAAGAGCTTGTGTAGAAGCCATAACTTAAAAATTTAAAGATTAAAAAATAAAATACACGATATTAAAGGAAATATTAGACAGCTTGATAGTGTATGGTGATACCTATATCTCAAACTGCCAATTTAGTAAAGGTGTCCTGACGAAGTCAGAATGGAAGTAGTCGGGTAAAAAGAACCCTACATTTCTGTAAGGTTCTAACAAATTAAGCTTGCATAGCATACTGTTCTAAATCAGTTGGGTCTTTCTCAATAACTACACCGTAGTTTTCCCACTCTTCTAACAGTTTGAAAGCATCTTCATTAGTGATATTGATGCTGAACTCATTTTCAAAATCACTAACAGTTTTGCTGTTGGTGTTCTCTGAAAATCCATTAGCAGGAATACTACCGTTGTTGTAGTAATCTCCTTTAGGTCTTTCAAGTTGATAGACCTTATTCTGCTGGTCTTCTTTAGTGATGTAATAAACATTTTGGGTTTTCTGCTTATACTCTTTGTAGCTGATTACATTACCTAATTCATCTATTCCTGTAATCTCTACGAGCTTGTCACTATCATATCTGTACTTTCTGAACCTGTTAGAATAGTCTAACTCTTTGGGTTCATACACTCCTAACAACATTTCTGTTGCCACTTGTGGGTTAGGTACATAAGAAATAATACGTGCTATCATTTCTGCATTCTGGAAGCCTGCAAGTTGTAAGGCTTTTAAAGTAATTTTTTCCATTTTAAAATGTTTTTATAGATTAAGAATAAATACCACATTACTAAAGGAAACACGTACACACAGTAACACACACTATGGTCGTCAATTGTATTATCTCTAAGTTATTAAAGGTGTTCGGACGATAGTCCGTATGGAAGAAAATGTATAAAAAAGAAGCCCTAATAGTTTCCTATTTCGGGCTTCTTAACCAAATCTAATAGCCTAATTCTTCAAGGAGCTTGGCTTCACAGCTTATGATTATACAGTCCTTGTTAACTGTGAATTCATAGAAGAAATTAGCTATCTCTTTGAAGAGATAGAATTCGTGAAATGAAAGAGTAATCTTTTTCATCTTTAATGTTGTTTGAGGTTAAGAAAAAAACATATCAATTTAATAAAGGAAAAAATAAAGCCCTATTGTTAGTAGGGCTTTATTAATTAAAAATCTAAATCTTGTTCCATAAGATATCTATCCATTTCAACAAGATATTTTTCAGGGTGAGCCCACTGGAATTTAGATTTAATCTTATCAATGGCAAGCTGTTCTAAAAAGATAGCTAACTCTTTTTGCATTCTACTATGGTCTGAATAATCCGTAGTAAGATATGTAAATTGAGTGGTCTCTTTGATAAGCTTATTCTTGCCAAATGGCTTATCAGTTTGATAAATATTCATTCCTTCAATTTTAGGAAGGTTTGAATTTGGAATTCTGCTAACAGAAATGTTGCAGGTGAATACAATGGCTCCATTCATTTGAATGGTTTTAAAGCCAAATAATTTAAAGCTTTGCATAATAAATAATTTATTGGTTAAGAAAAATTATATCAAATTGATAAAGGAAAAATGATTGCATAATCCTAAATTGTCAAGGGTGTTCTGACGAAGTCAGTATGAAAGATAGTAATAGAGGTCTTTCGACCTCCTTTGATACTACTTAACCCTAAGTGTCTTTATCTTATTAGTTCTAAGTGTTTGCTAAGTTGACCAATGGTAAATAAGGTTCATTGAACCCTAGTCATGCACTTAGATCTGCCATGGCATCCATATCCTGTAGTTGTACAAGATGATAGTGCTGCAATAATTAACCCTGTTAGGATTAATACAAAGAAGAACAGTCTGATTTTGTTTACGAATTTCATGTTAATTAATTTAAGTTAAATAATAGTATATATCAAGTTTATAAAGGAAAAATAAATAGCCCCATATTTCAGGGGCTAATAAGTTAACAATGTTTATCTATAAACTCTCCAAACTTCAGTCTGTTATTGAGAAATTTAAAACCAAGTTTAAAGTGTCTCTTATTAAATCCCCATAAATAGCATACAGCTCCTATGATGAATGATAGTCCAATAAATAAGAAGAATGGAATGTAGATTAAGTACTTCATGTTAATAGATTTTAGGTTAATAGATATATATCAAGATAATAAAGGAAAAAGAAAATCCCCCTAAAAAGGGAGATCTTCTAAATCTAATTTCTGCATCTTTTCTTTGAGTCTAGATCTCTCTTCTAATTTGAAAGCACATTCTAGTTCTCTTTCGAAGATAAGTCTCTGCATTAATGGACTTACTTCTTCTTCAGAACGAGAGTTGATTTCATACTCCATTGCTTGACAATAACTGCAGGTATGACCTGGTTCCCATTGGTTTTCCCAATCTAAGAATACTGGTTGAGTGCATGAACATTGATTGCTTTCTGACATAATAAATAATTTATTGGTTAAGAATAATATATCAAGATAGTAAAGGAAAAAATAAAGCAGTTTATAGACCTACTTAGGTCTTGTGCCTGCTAAGGCTGTTGTGGTATTACGGTCCAAAGCTATAAGGAACCAACCTAACGGTGAATAAATATACAGCAGGTTTAGAGACTCTTAACATGGCTCTACCATGTGAACGTGAGCATCTCTAAACCCTGTAGAACAATTCTACTGCTGTGGTGTGCTTGCATTACTTACTGCTTAGCATAAAGAATGTCTATACATTCCACCAAGTTAATAAAGGAAAATATTAGAGCCTATATAGTGTAATGCATGTTGCCTCCCTTGCTCGGTGTTCAATACTAATAGATAGATATAGTATAGATAGATGATAGATAGATAACATAGATGATAGACCTTCTTGTCTTGCTTCCTTCCACCGTGTCCACCTTCTCCTTGGTAGAAAGATAAGCATTCTTTTTTTTCCCTGAATTTCCAAAGCCTCCTGCAGTTCAAGGGGGTACCCACCCTGCTGTATGTTGGCCGGGGCTAGTTGGCTAGGAGGTCTTCACATCCTCAAATACGGACCACGGGGGTACACCAAGGGATATTAACATAGGGGGATAACTTACCAACAAGTTATAAATAATATTTTATTAAATTTGTTAAGTTTAAACATTTAAAGTATATTATAGTATGAGCCTAACACCACATGCAAAATCCCACTACAGGGAAACAACCAACAAGTATGGACAAAAAATTCAAGTTCCTGTCATAGATGTCAGGGATGGTATAGCTGAAAGGATGATAGCTATGAGTGTAATTAAAGCTAACAACCGTAGTAAGTATATCAACTACAATGAATACCACAGATCTCATAAACCCCAAACCCAAATATAATGACACACGAATGCAATCTTAATTGTCACTCTATGGATTCCTCTAAGTTAGAGAATCTTGGTATAGATGATACTGGAAGATGGATGCCTTTTATATTCCACATGTCTATGGTGGAGGCAGCCAAGCTTACAAGTGACGAATCCCCTATGTCCACTTATGGATGTACAACAATATTCACTACAAGTGGAGATGCCTACATAATAGACACTCCATATAAAGAATTCTTTGAATTGTACAAAAAGTTCAATGCTGATGATATTGAAGATGATTCATCTTTAGATTTAGAATTATAAACCAAAAACCAATAAAAATGGACGAACAATTAAACAAGCAACAAGCTCCTCCTCCAAGTAAAGAGGAAGTAATCAGATTTTTAAACGAGCAGATTGACGTGAAAGCTGTACAGTTAAAGCTTCAGAATTTAAATGCTGACTTAGCAGAAGGTAGAGCTAGAGAGTTAAAAGCTCTAGGGTTTATTGCTCAGATGAGTAATCCCACTCCACCGGCTGATGCAGTTCCACACAATCTTACACAGGAAGACATGGATGAGAATCCAGAATTAACTGAACAAGGATTTAAAGTGGGGGATGAAGTTTTGGTAGCTAAAGATTCAGTTCCGGCTAAACGTAAACTAAAAAAATAAATCAGAATGCTCCCCCTTTATAAACTTAAGGATTACAAAGAGACCATCAAGTTTGAAAGAGAACATCCTAAAGAACTTAGATGGGAACCTGGATACAAATTGTATATGCTACAAGAGGAAAAAAATTTCCAGGGTATATGGCTTAAAGATAATAAAACTGATTTAGTGGGAGAGATACTTTTAACATGGTATTCAACCAACATTGCCCATGTAGAAAGTTTCACTGTACTACCAAGTCATCGGGGTAAAGGATTAGGCCATGAACTTGTAAGACTTGCTATAGAGTGGGGAGCAAATTCTGATTTTGAATTCATCACAGGAGAAGCTCGTAAGGGAGCTAGTTGGAAAGTATTTGAAAACTTTGGAGCCATTCCAATTCTTACATATAAGGATTGGTACGGTACTAAAGAAGATTATAAAAGTTTTAAAATAGAACTATAATGGCTATCGTAAACCAAGTGGATAAAAGAGTAAAGATGACTAAGTGGGATATTGTAAAATATCAAATCCTCACTCATTGTTATCTTAATAAAATATCTGTTAGTGAAGCAGACTTAAACTGCTTGACATATTTGGCTCTGGAAGGAGACCAAGAGCTTACATCATTTTGTAGTAAAGCCCACACTAAAGATATATTCTCTAGTACACAGAGTGTACGTAATTGCCTCACTAAAGCAGAGAAGAAAAATTTAATTAAGAAAGAAGGTAAGAATAAGAAAAAGATATTTATTAACCCCGATATTAAAGTATATTGTATTGGAAATATTCTTCTTGACTTTAAATTTTTAAGTGTAGATGCAACCCAAGAAAGCTAAAGAGTATATACCACAGGTTGCCAATGAGCTATCAATATCAGAAAAACTTGTAGAAGATATTGTTACATTTTATTGGCAAGAAGTTAGAAAGAATTTAGGTGCCCTAAAACATCCTAGATTACACATAACCAATCTTGGAGATTTTACAATCAAGCATTGGAAAATAGATGAGAAGATAAGAATGTTAGAAAAGTGGGAAGAGAATAATAAACAAAAAGGAATGCAGCAAATGACGGCTCGTTTTAAAACAGCTGAAAACCTTTTTGATTTGAAAACAATTAAAAAAACTATTGAGGAAGAAGGGCAGAGAAAAGATTTTATTAAACTGCATAAAAAACGTAGCAATGTCACTAAGATCGAATGTAATAAAAATTTGGAAAGCAAAAGGACAAATACTAGAAGGACTAACAAATAGTATATTTAAAAAAGAAGATGTTGAGGAAATTGCAGAGCAGAGAATGCAGATTTGTATGAAATGTGCACTTTTAGATATGCAAGGCAAAGGATGTTTTGCAGCTGGAACTCAACCATGTTGTGATGAGAGAAAAGGAGGGTGTGGCTGTTCTCTTGGTTTTAAAACAAGAGCACTTAGTTCAGAATGTCCATTAGGTAAATGGGGAGCTGAGCTTACAGAAGAAGAGGAAGATCAACTAAAACAAAAATTAGGCATATGAGTATATTAAAATTTACAGCCCATAATCACAAATACACAAGTGCAGATGATATTAACTGGTTAAGTGTAACAAGTCTTATATCAAATTTCAAGCAACCATTTGATGCAGAAACTATAGCATCTAAAGTGGCTAAAAGTAAAAAGAGTAAGTGGTATGGAATGACACCTACAGAGATTAAAGAAGCTTGGAAGTCAGAAGCTAAACGTGCTACAGATCTTGGTACTTGGTATCATAACCAAAGAGAAAATGATATCTGTGGACTTGATAATATGGAAAGACATGGAACTACTGTTCCTATATTTAAACCCATCGAAATTGATGGGATTAAACATTCTCCTAATCAAAAACTTACTAATGGTGTTTATCCAGAACACATGGTCTATCTTAAATCTGCCGGCATATGTGGGCAGTCAGATCTTGTAGAAGTGATAGATGGCAAAGTACATATAACCG
>Ga0114977_10000663_pt1 | contig 22782 bp, 29 predicted proteins | sample S_130805_MF_Meta_FD_87026 | JGI IMG/M metagenome (GOLD analysis project Ga0114977, IMG submission 87026) | Freshwater microbial communities from Lake Simoncouche, Canada to study carbon cycling - S_130805_MF_MetaG | ecosystem: Environmental > Aquatic > Freshwater > Lake | place: Lake...
CCGGACCTGCAGCTCATGCGCGATGGCATGCATCAGATGCGTCTTGCCCAGACCGACGCCCCCGTACAGGAACAAGGGGTTGAAGGTCACAGGCCCGCCTTCGGCCACCCGGCGGGCCGCCGCATGGGCCAGTTCGTTGGGCTTGCCGACCACAAAGCTGTCAAAGGTGAAACGCGCATCAAGGGCTGCACCCCTGAGGTCTTCCTCGGGCGCGGTGCGCGCCCGGGCCGCGACAGCACCGGCAGAGGTCCGCAGTGCGCCATTGCCCCGGCTGGCCTGACCTACGCTGAATTCGACACGATCCACCGTCTCGCCCAGACGGTTCAGGTCGGACCGGATCTGATCGGAGTAATTGCGCGAGACCCAATCGCCGAAAAAAACTGTCGGCACTTCAAACCGGGCGACGCCCGCGTCGATGCCGCACAGGCGCATGGGTTCGATCCAGGTTACGAAGTTGTTGTTGCCGATCCTTTTGAGCAGGTCATTCTTTGCGTTTCCCCAGGTCTCGTCGGTCATTATTTGGCCCGTATAAAAGCAGTTTCCCGCATGCCCCACGACCCAGTCGTCCTGATCCTGCACGGCCAAGGGCACCCCGGAAGGCGCCAATGCCAAGGCTGAACCACGATGGCGGCGCATAGCCTGCAAGGGCCGCACCACCGCGCATCCAAGCCAGATTTCCGGACAAGTCTTTCGAATGCCGCATGACAGAGTCATCCGGCACACGTCAGCTTTCGGCCAACGAAGAAGCCCCCTTCTTCGACCCGACCAAACGGTTGATCACAAACTTCTTTCCGCACAGACTCCTGCACCGGCAGCGGTGCGTCGGAGTCACGGCAAGGCAGCCCGCGATCTTCCCATGTCCCCCCAGGACGATGTGAATCGCCTGTCAACGCTAGCAACTGCCGCCTGGTTTTCGCAACTGAACTTCTCTGTTGACTCACCGATTGGGTCAGCGAATCCGGCAGGTGCTGAGGTGTCCGTGCAACACTGGCCCACCAAGCATTTGAAAAGAAAAAGGGTGCCCGTTTCGGGGCACCCTTTTTTCCTCTGCAATGGGCCGTCAACTCAGGCGGTAGCGACCCCCAGCGACTTAACGCGAGACGAGAGACGCGAAATCTTGCGGGCCACGGTGTTCTTGTGCAGCACGCCCTTGCTGATTCCACGGGCAAGTTCCGGTTGTGCCATACGCAGCGCTTCAGAAGCGGCGGTCTGGTCACCGGTTGCGATGGCTTCTTCCACCTTGCGCAGGAACGTGCGGATACGCGACCGGCGTGCCTTGTTCACGGCATAGCGGGTTTCGCCTTGGCGGGCGCGCTTCTTGGACTGGGGCGAGTTGGCCATGTGTCGAAATTCCGGTTCTTCGGTTCGGGTAAATCTGAAGTCGCGTCTTTAGGACCGAGTCGGGGGCAAGTCAACACTGAAACGGCAGCTTGGCCGGACCTAGCGGTCGCGGAACTCCGGCGTGCGCTTTTCCAGGAACGCGGCCATGCCTTCCTTCTGATCTTCCGTGGCAAACAGGGCATGAAACAGGCGGCGCTCCGCAAGCAGCCCTTCGCGCAGGGGTGTTTCCTGCGCACGGCTGACCGCCTCTTTCGCGGCCAAGACCGAAAGCCGCGATTTCTGGGCAATGGCCAGGCCGATCTTGCGCGCTTCGTCCAGCAGCAGCCCTGCCGGCACCACGCGGCTGACCAGACCGCTGCGTTCCGCTTCGGCGGCATCCATGAAGCGGCCCGTCAGATGCATGTCCATGCTCTTGGCCTTGCCAACCGCGCGGGTCAGCCGCTGTGTGCCCCCCATGCCGGCGATGATCCCAAGATTGATTTCGGGCTGGCCGAATTTGGCGGTATCGGCAGCAATGATGAAATCGCACATCATCGCAAGCTCGCAGCCCCCGCCCAGTGCATAGCCGGCGACCGCAGCGATGATCGGTTTGCGCACCCGCAGAATGGCGTCGGCCTCGGGTCCGAACAAATCCGCCCCAAAGACGTCGACAAAGCCCTTCTGTGCCATCTCTCGGATGTCGGCCCCGGCGGCAAAGGCCTTGTCCGACCCTGTCAGCAGGATGCAGCGGACCTTTGGGTTTGCATCGGCTGCCGTCAGGCAGGCAGCCAGTTCCTGCATCAGTTTCAGGTTCAGCGCGTTCAGGGCGTCGGGCCGGTTCAGCCGGACAAGCGCCACATCGTCTTCGATCTCGACGATCAGGGTTTCATAGGGCATCGCGATCTCCGGACTATGGGTTTGTATCAGGTAAGGGGGCAGACGCAGGGGTCAAGTCATGTCTGGCAGACAGGACAAAAGAAGGACGACCGGCCGGACTGAACGATGCGCGTGACAGTGCCGGCGCAGCCCGGTGTCTGACAGGGGGCGCCTTCACGGCCGTAGACATGGAAGCGATGCTGGAAATACCCAAGCTCGCCATCTGACTGCCGGTAGTCGCGCAGCGATGATCCCCCCGCCGCGATCGCTTCGGTCAGGACCTGACGGATGATCGGCACCAGCCCGGCAACGCCGGAGGAGGGCAGATCACCCGCCCGGCGCGCCGGATGCACCCCGGCCCGGAACAGGGTCTCGCAGACATAGATATTGCCCAGCCCGGCCACTGTCCGCTGATCAAGCAGTGCGGATTTGATCGGCGTGGCGCGCCCCTTCAGCCGTGCGACAAGGCGGGTTTCGTCAAAGTCGTTCCCGAAGGGTTCCGGACCAATTCCGGCAAGCAGGGGGTGCCTGTCTGCCATTTCGGTGTCAATCAGATCCATCGCGCCAAAGCGGCGGGCATCGTTGAAGGTGATCCGCGCCCCGTTGGCCATGGTCAGCACGACATGGTCATGCTTCTGCGGGGCGGGATGGTCATGGTGAAACTGCGCCAGCGGGGCACCCGATACCAGCATCCGGCCCGACATGCCCAGATGGATCAGCAGGGTTTCCCCCGAAGACAGGTCCGCAAGGATGTACTTCGACCGCCGCCGCAGCCGTTCTACCCGCTGGCCGGTCAGACGCTCGGCCATTCGCAGGGGCAGGGGCCAGCGCAGATCGGGCCGGTTGACCTGTGCCTGCACGATCACCTGCCCGGTCATCACCGGGTCCAGCCCGCGTCGGACGGTTTCAACCTCGGGCAGTTCGGGCATCTGTGTGCCTTTCGGGGGTTCAGGGCAAATTTCCGGCTGCGGCCAAGGCTATGGCATCCGGCCGGGGCTGACCAGCCTGCGGCAGATTGAGGATTTGTCACTGGGGACAGGACGCTATATCCCACCGAAGAGATGACCGGGCAGGGCGCAGCATGAGCGATGAACAGCAGACCACGCATTTCGGCTTTCAGACCGTCGACGAAAGCCAGAAGGCCGGCATGGTGCATGGCGTGTTTTCCCGTGTGGCTTCGAAATACGATGTGATGAACGACCTGATGTCAGGCGGCATCCACCGTCTGTGGAAAGATGCCATGATGGACTGGCTTGCCCCGCGCCCCGGCCAGCGCCTGTTGGATGTGGCGGGCGGCACCGGGGATGTGGCCTTCCGGTTCCTCAAGCGGGCCCCCGAGGCCACCGCGACGGTTCTGGACATGACCGAGCCGATGCTGATCGAAGGGCGCAAGCGGGCCGAAGCCGAGCGTATGGCCGACCGGCTGGACTGGGTGGTCGGCGATGCGATGGCGCTGCCCTTTGCTGCGGGCAGCTTTGATGTCTACACCATCAGCTTCGGCATCCGGAACGTCACCCGCATTCCCGATGCTCTGGCCGAGGCATTTCGCGTGCTCAAGCCCGGTGGGCGGCTGATGGTGCTGGAGTTCAGCCAGATGCCCGTGCCGGGGCTGCAATGGGCCTATGACCGCTATTCGTTCAACGTGATCCCCGTGATGGGACAGGTCGTGACGGGGGATCGTGACAGCTATCAGTACCTTGTGGAATCGATCCGCCGGTTTCCCGATCAGGAGACCTTCGCATTGATGATCCGCAAAGCCGGGTTTGCGCAGGTGAAGTACCGGAATCTGAGCCTTGGGATCGCTGCCCTGCATTCCGGATGGAAAATCTAGGTGCGGGGTCCGCACAACATCTGGCGGCTGATTCGAACCGGTGCCACGCTGGAACGGACAGGCGCCATGAACGTGGTGCTGGAGGCGTTCAGCGCCCCGCCCCGCTTGCGTCTGGTGGCACGCATCTTGGGCTGGCCCTTCAAGTGGCTGGGTCTGAAGGGGGATCCGGCCCTGCCGCCTGCCACGCGGGCGCTGACGGCGCTTGGGCCGGCCTACATCAAGTTCGGGCAGATCCTGTCGACCCGGCCCGATGTGGTGGGGGACGAGCTGGCAGAGCAGCTGAAATATCTGCAGGACAAGCTTCCGCCCTTCCCGAACGCCATCGCCAAGCGGATGATCGAGGCGGAACTGGGCGTGGCGGTCGATCAGGCCTTCTCGGAATTCTCAGAGCCCGTCGCGGCCGCATCGATTGCGCAGGTTCACCGGGCAAAGCTGGCCGATACCGGCGAGGATGTGGCGGTGAAGGTGCTGCGCCCGAATATCGAGCGCGCCTTCCGCACCGATATCGATGCCTTTTATCTGGCGGCCCGGATGATCGAGCTTCTGTCACCAGCCTCGCGCCGTCTGCGCCCGATGGATGTGATCGCGCATTTCGAGGGCGTCGTGCTGGGCGAGCTGGACCTGCGGCTGGAAAGCGCTGCCGCGTCGGAATTTGCTGCGAACACGGCAGGGGACGAGGGGTTTCAGGTGCCCAAGCCGGTCTGGTACCTGTCGGGCCGCACCGTGATGACGCTGGGCTGGGCCGAGGGCGTGTCGATGGCCGACAATGCGGCCATTGACGCGGCAGGCCATGACCGCCGGGTCCTGGGCGACCGGGTGCTGCATCTGTTCCTGAACCACGCGCTGCGCGACGGCTATTTCCACGCCGACATGCATCAGGGCAACCTGAAGGTGGCGGCGAATGGCGACATCATCGCCTATGACTTCGGCATCATGGGCCGGATTGATGAATACACCCGAAGCGTCTATGCCGAGATTCTGTTCGGCTTTATCCGCAAGGATTACCGGCGCGTGGCCGAAGTGCATTTCGAGGCCGGTTACGTGCCTTCCGACCGTGACATCGATGAATTCGCCCGCGCGCTGCGGGCGGTAGGCGAGCCGATCTTCGGCATGGATGCCAGCCGCATTTCGATGGCGCGTCTGCTGGCCTATCTGTTCGAAGTGACCGAACGGTTCGGGATGGAAACACGCACCGAGCTGATCCTGTTGCAGCGCACCATGGTCGTGGTGGAAGGTGTGGCGCGCAGCCTGGACCCGCATATCAACATCTGGCAGGTCGCAAAGCCGGTTGTCGAAGGCTATATCGCCTCTAACGTCGGGCCGAAGGCGATTGTACGGGACCTTGGCCGTACCCTGCGGGTGGTGTCACGCTTTGGCCCGAAGCTGCCCCGCCTGGTCGAGGCGCAGCTGATCCGGCAGGCCGAACCGGTGCGGGCCGTCGGTCCGCGCGAGCGCAACCCGGTGATCTGGATGCTGGCGGGGGCCGGGATTCTGGCTGCGGGCGTGTGGATCGGGACGCTGATCTAGGACGCCAGTTCGGCGGCCACTGCCTGTTCGTAATCCGGTGCGCCGCGATCCGCCTTCCACAGGCAATGGGCCGCCATCCGCCAGCGATAGAGCGGTCGGAGGCGCAGATAGCGGGTCGTGACATCCGGGTCGGGATAGGCCGAAAGGAACGCCTCGGTTTCGGGCGGGGACAGAACGCGGCCTCGATACAGCCATTGCATGGCTGGTGACAGGAAGGTTGCCACGTCTTCCGTCGGGTCCCCGCTGGCCGGGCATTGCCAGTCGATCAGCGTGATACCGCCGGGGCCGTCGATCAGGTTTCCCGCCACCGCATCAGCGTGGATCAGGCAGGGCCGTGACACCGGGGGAACACCGGGGTCCGGCGGTGCGGGCGGAAGGGTGCTGCGACAGGCAGCGGCAATGGCCTGCGCCTGCGCCAGCAGGGCCGCGCTGCCGGACGCTGCAGGGCGAAAACCCGAGGGGTCTACTTGGTGCAGGCGTGCCAGCATCCGGGCAACCGGCGCCGGGTTCGATTGCCAGACCTGCCCGTCGACATGGGCATAGGCCAGCCAGCCGTCTCCCGCGCCGACAAACTCTGGGGCAAGGCCAAGCGGACCCAGAAGCTCCAGCGCCCGCGCCTCGGCCGCCGGATCATTGGGAAACAGGGGCGAGGCTGCGGCACTGTCATAGGCCTTGATCACAGCCTGGCCAACGCGCCAAAGGCGGTTGGTGCGACCGCCCGCCAAAGGCAGCCATGGCTGATCTTTCAGCGCGGGCAGCCGGTCAATCACGGTTCTCAGGAAGGCAGGGGAAGGCGGGGTCATGCGGCGCGCAAACTAGGCGCGCCGCAGCCGGGTGGCAAGCAGAGTCAGCCGCCGCGAAGGGCCGTGATCTTTTTTGCCTCAACCTCGATCCCGCCCTCGAACACCAGGGTCGGCGTGGCTCCGCCCCGGGCCTCGGTCACGCGCGCATAGGCTTCTGCCGGAGTGGTCGCGATGCGGGCACCTTGGGCAAAGCTTTCAAGGGCGAAGGTATAGCGGCCCGTAGCCATGGCGACGCCCTGGGGATCAAGGCCGGTCCAGGTGACGGTTCGGGCATCCAGCGGAACCGGCTGACGCGCCACGACACCACCGGTCGCGTCTGTCACGACCAGTTCGGCCTTGTCCGCCTTCGGATCGGGCTGCGCGGCCAGGGTGACAGGCTTTCCGCTGTACCAGAGCGGCATGTCAGCGCGGGCATCCTTGCCGACCCATCCCGCATATGTCGACAGGCCCGAAAGCCCAAGCTGCGTGCCCAGCGATTCCAGAAGCGTATTGGTCTTCACCTGCTGTTCAACGCCGGAAAACGTGGCCAGTTGAGCCGCATATTCCGAATTGTCCATCGGGTTGAGCGGGTCCTGATTTTTCAGCTGCGTCGTCAGCATCTTCAGGAAAGTATTGAAGTCCGAACTGATCAGCTTGTCAGCTTTGGAGACCGGGGGTGTCGTTGCCGGGGCTGACCCCGACACGGGGGAAACAGGGGAAATGTCAGTCATCGGGGTCCTTTCAAAGACGAAGATCAAGGCCGGTGGCGGGGGCAAGGGACGCGGGCAGTCCGGAAACGTCAGGGCTTGGTGGCGGGCCCGGACGGCTGGCGTCGGGTCCGAAGGGTGCCCGTGGTTCGGGCCGGTCGCCGGCCCAGCCGGAGAAGCTGAATGTCGCCCCGGAAAAGCCCTGGGCGCGGATTTCCTGAAGCAGCAGATCAGAGTTCCGGCGCAGCAGATCCAGCGTATCGCCCCGTTCCACATGAACTTTCACATGCAGGCCGTCTCCGTCAGGAGACAGGCTTAGCCGCACGCGGCCCAGTTCTTCGGGTGACAATGTCAGTTCTACCGGGCCGTCTGTCCGGCGCAGAAGAAGGTCGCACAGGGTTGCGGCAAGAGGGGCCGGAACAAAAGTGGCACCTGCGCCATGAGGGACAGGCACCGATCCCGCCTGAACCAGAGATTGCGGTGTGCCAAACTGGGACTGTGGATCACCCGAAGGATCAGAAGGCAGCGCAAGCGCAGGCAGATCAGCAAGGGGCGTGGTGCCTGCGGCAAGACCGGGCGCGGGAACGGCGCTGCCGGGTGCGACCGTCGGCGCGGGTGGGGCCGTCGACGACCCGTCGGGGTCAGTCTCAGACCCTGCCGGCCCGGATGCTTCGGAGGGATCGGTGCTGCGAAAGGTGAAAACCGCCGGAACAGCGCCCAACTGCTGTGGCACCGTGGCTGCGCCAGGGTCTGAACGGGGCAGGCTGATCGTTGCGGGCATGGCTGCGTCGGCACCGGCACCAAGAGCCGGGCCTGGCTGCCTGGCAAGGGGTGACGGTTCCGGACCGCGCATGTCATCCCCGGCCGGCAAAAGACCCTGCGGTTGTGTCTGCGCGGGGATGCCGTCTGCGGGATCAGGCGCAGAGACCTGCGGGCCGGTGAGGCTCGTCGATTCAGGCCCCGCACCGGCGACAGCAGTGCCCGCCTGTGGACCGGCAGATGCCAGCAGCGCCATCGCCCCTTCCGCCGCCTGCGTGACGGCAAAAGTGATCGGCGGCAACCGCGCTGCCATGGCAGCACCCTTGCCCAGCAGCGAGAAAAGCGCTGAGATAACGGTCATGTCTGCATCGGGCTGGTCATCCGGATTTGGGGCGTCGGCCACTGGCCGGTCCGGAGACAGCAGGTCAAATACCGTCATGTCGCCGTCACCCTCTGCCTGTGCGGCCGAGGCATCCGGACTGGCGGTTTCCGTTGACTCAACGTCTGACTGGGCTGTGTCCCGAGAGGGTTCCGATGGCCGGTCCGACAGCGCGCGCATAACCTGCCCGAACCCGCCGTCGTCGCGGCTGGCCGGTTGCGGTTGCGGGTTTGCGGGTGCGCCGGCGGGCGGCGGTAGGGAAGGCAACGGGACGACTTGCATGGCACCTGCGACTTTCTGCCGATCCGCTGCAGCTTGCCGCCAATTGCTTACCACTTGTTTACCGCGCATCGCCGATAGTCGGCGCAGTGAGTGCAACTGGAGGGTCCGATGACCGATGCCATCCGTTTGTCCGTCCCCGCCTTGGCTGCGGCGCGCCCCGGACCCGAAGCACAGTTGCGCGCGCTGTCGCAGCACCTGGAAGCAGGGTTTCTGGCAGAGATGCTGGGGCATGCCGGCTTTGGCGCGGCACGGGAAAGCTTTGGCGGCGGTGCGGGGGAAGAACAGTTTTCATCCTTTTTGCGTCAGGAACAGGCCAATGCCATGGTCAAGGCGGGCGGAATCGGACTTGCCGAGAGTCTTTTCAATGCAATGACCGGGGGTCGCGATGAACAGCACGGCAAGTGAGCGCCTGTCGGCCGAGCTGGACCGGGTTTACGGGGTCCTTCGCAGCGGCAAGCTGGACGGGTTGGCCGCCGCCACCCAGGCGCTGGAGGCGGAACTTGCCCGTCTGGACCCGATGGATGCCGCTGGACTTGACCTGCTGCGGGACAAGGCGCAGCGCAACGCCGCCTGCCTTGATGCCGCCGCGCGCGGGGTCAGGGCCGCCCGGCGCCGTTTGTCCGAAATCCGGATGATCGAAAGCGGGCTGGGCACCTATGATGACAAGGGCAGGCGTGATGAACATCCGGGCCTTTCGATCCATCTGACGCAACGCCTCTGATCCCGGTGTTTCCGCTGAAAACTGTTTAAATTCGTGGAATTGATCTGCGCGCCTTAGGCTTCCTTTAAGACCCCTCAGTGCCTGATGCCGGTGCATCCCAAATCCGGGGTGGCGCGGCAAGACAGATCCGCACCGGCGAGAACGCCCTTCATGCCATCGACCGATGGCCCCTCCCAGGCCGGGCACAAAGTGCCGGGCGCATGAAAGGTGACTTAAATGTCTTCGATTCTGACCAACACAAGTTCGATGGTCGCACTGCAGACCCTGAAATCAATCAACGCCAACCTTGCCAAGACCCAGGATGAAATCTCGACCGGCAAGACCGTTGCCTCTGCCAAGGACAATGCCGCAGTCTGGGCGATTTCCAAGGTCATGGAAGCCGACGTCAAAGGCTTCAAGGGGATTTCGGACTCTCTCTCTCTTGGGTCGTCCACCGTGGCCGTGGCCCGCCAGGCCTCGGAAACCATCACCGATCTGCTGACGGATATCAAAGGCAAGATCGTCGCGGCGCAGCAGGAGAACGTCGACCGCGCCAAGATCCAGACCGACATCACTGCGCTGCGCGACCAGATCACCTCGGTGGTCAACGCGGCCCAGTTCAACGGCCAGAACCTGATCAAGGGAACGGACAGCATGAGCGTCCTGTCGTCGCTGGACCGGCAGGCGAATGGCACCGTGAACGTGTCGAACATCACCGTCGACCGCAAGGATCTGTCGATGGATGCGGGGGCGCTGGGCACGGGCACCAACCTGTCCGCCAATGCCACGCTGAGCGCCGCCACCGCTACCAACGCGGGCAATACCGCAACGCTGACCCTTGCCGCAGATGCTGACGTCAGCGCGGATGCCTTCTCTCTGACCGTGGGCGGCGCAACGCTGACCTTCGCGGCAGGCTCGATCACCGGTGACCAGGATGCGGCGGCCACGGCGATCGGCGCGGCAGTCAACGCCCTTGGTCTGGTGGGCGTAACGGCCAGCGTTGCGACCAACGTGGTCACCTTCACCTCGACCCGCGCGTTCGAGGGCGTGGCCCTGACCGCGCTGAAGAACGGCGCTGCGACCGGTGTCACGCTGTCGGCGGCGACGGTTGCCGAACGGGCAGAAACCCTGACCTTCTCGGCCTCTGCGGCCGTGTCCGAAGGCGACGGGTACCAGGTTTCGGTGGGCAGCACCGCCTATACTTACGTTGCCGGCAAAGGCGAGTCCTTTGAGGATGTGGCGCGCGGCCTGAAAGCCGCTGTCGATGGCGGAAACGTCACCGACCTGTCGACCAAGGTGGAGCAGAACGCGTCCGGTCAATGGGTTCTGAAAATCGACAACGACAGCGCCACCTCTGTGGCGCTTGCGCGCGCCGGTGCTGCGGGCGGCACGGCCTCGGGCGGGCTGTTCGGGCTGTCCGGCATTGACGTGAAGACGGGTGCGGGTGCCGAAGCGGCGCTGGGCAATATCGAAACGCTGATCCAGAACTCGATTGATGCCGCCGCGAACTTCGGTTCGGCCGGTGGCCGGATCGAAACGCAGAAAAGCTTCATCAGCAAGCTGACCGATGCGCTCAAGACCGGCATCGGGTCGATGGTGGATGCCGACATGGAAGAGGCGTCGGCCCGTCTGCAGGCGCTGCAGACCCAGCAGCAGCTGGGCATCCAGTCGCTGTCGATCGCAAACCAGGCGCCGCAAAGCATTCTGGCCCTGTTCCGGTAACGTCAGACCGGTGGCAGAGGCGCCCTTCGGGGCGCCTCATTCCGGGCCGCGTCCGGCGGCTGCATGATCCGATTCAGGGAAGGATAGCTCGTGACTGCACTGAACATGGCCCGAACGGCCTACGCGACACCGGGAACCCCGGCCCGAAGCCTGCGGGGAATCGAGTACGATCTTTTCGCACGTGTGACACATCGCCTGAAGGCGACGCTCGACCGGCGCAACCTTTCTGCGCTGGCCACAGCCCTGAACGACAACCACCAGCTTTGGACCGTGCTGGCGGCCGATGTGGCGGAACCGGGCAATGCCCTGCCGCCCGCCCTGCGCGCCCGGCTGTTCTACCTGTATGAATTCACCGATCAGCACAGCCCGAAGGTGCTTGCAGGAGAGGCGTCTGCCGAGGTGCTGGTCGATATCAACACGGCCATCATGCGCGGGCTGAGGGGCGAGGGTATTGCGCCATGACAGGCCTTGTTCTGAAACTGGCCCCGAAAGAGCGGGTCCTGATCAACGGGGCGGTCATTGAAAACGGTGACCGCCGGTCGCGGCTGGCCATCATGACGCCCAATGCCCATATCCTGCGCCTGCGCGACGCCATTCACCCCGAAGAGGTGAATACGCCGGTGCGCCGGGTGTGTTACGTGGTGCAGCTTGTGCTGTCTGGCGATGCGGTTCCGGCCGAGGCCCGGACGCAGCTTTTGCGCGGCATCGAACAGCTGAGCCAGGTGCTGACCGATGCCGACAGCCGGGCCCTGCTGGCTGCGGCGACCGCCGCCGTTCTGGAAGATCAGCATTACCAGGCGCTGAAGGTGCTGCGCAGCCTGCTGCCCCGGGAGGAGCGGCTTTTCGCCGCCTCGCGGGGATGAGCTTTTCCCCGGTGGTGCCATCCGGCGGATATGCCGGATGGACCTTTCTCAAGCGCACGCAGGACCGCCAGCAAGCTGCCCTTCAGGCGGATCCGGTGTTCAAGCGGGACGAGGCCTATTTCCGCGCCAAGATCGGGTCCGTCACGTCCGCCGAGCAGCTGGTGTCGGACCGGCGACTTCTGAAAGTGGCACTGGGGGCGTTTGGTCTGGACACCGACATCAACAACAAATTCTTCCTGCGCAAAGTGCTGGAGGATGGCACCCTGTCGACCGATGCCTTGTCGAGCAAACTGGCCGACAAGCGGTATCAGGAGTTTTCCGCTGCCTTTGGCTTTGGCGATTTTGCCGTGCCCCGCACGAAGCTGAGCGACTTTGCTGACAAGATGCTGACGCGGTACAACCAGCGCCAGTTCGAGATTGCCGTGGGAACCCGCAGCGACTCGATGCGGCTTGCGCTGAACGCCGAACGTGAGGTCGGCGCGCTGGCGGCCAGGAAGACCGGCGAGGATGCCAAATGGTTCACCGTCATGGGGAACGCCCCGCTGCGGGCGGTGTTCCAAACCGCCTTCAACCTGCCGAAAAGCTTTGCATCGGTCGATATCGACCAGCAGCTGGGGGTATTCAAAGAGCGGGCCCGACAATTTTTTGGCGCCGACACGGTGACGCAGTTTTCCGATCCGGCAAAGATGGACGCGCTGGTGCGCCGCTATCTGACGCTGGCCGACCAGGGTGGCCTGTCCGCTTCGGGTGCAACATCGGCCCTGACGCTTTTGCAATCCGCGCGCGGCACGTCCGGACTGCTGTCCCTGCTGCGCTAACGGCCAAGGCAGGCGGACAGACGGCGGAAGCTGCCTTCGATCCCGTCCGGGGCATCTTCTGAAAGGAATCCGTCCAGCGCGGGCCAGACCATTATCGCCCGGTCGATCAGCGGATCCGATCCGCTGACGTATAGCCCGGCCTGGATCATCAGCTCTGCCCGGTCATAGGCCCCCAGCAGTTTGCGGGCCTCGGCGATCAGCACATTCTCGGGGTCGGTCGCTGCGCCGGGCAGGCTGCGCGAGACCGACCGCAGCAGGTCCACCGCAGGATAGCGTCCGCGTTCCGCAATCTTGCGGTCCAGCACGACATGCCCGTCCAGCGCGCCGCGCAGAATATCGGCCACGGGTTCTTCCATGTCCGACCCCGGCACCAGGACAGAAAAAATCCCGGTGATGTCGCCACTGCCTTGCGGCCCCGGCCCAGCCCGTTCGGCAAGCGACATGATCATATGCGCGACCGAGGGCGGATAGCCGCGCAGGCTGGCCTCTTCGCCGGCGGCAAGGGCGACTTCCCGGTGCGCCTCGGCAAACCGCGTGACGGAATCCGCCAGAAACAGCACATGCTGCCCCTGGTCGCGGAAGTGTTCTGCGACAGACAGTGCGGCCCATGCGCAGCGCCGTCTGATCAGCGGCGATTGATCCGACGTCGCCGCAACAATGACGGACCGTTTCATGCCCGCAGGGCCAAGGACGGTTTCGGTAAAGTCCCGCAGTTCACGGCCCCGCTCGCCGATCAGCGCAATCACCACCACATCGGCGGCAACCCCGCGGGCAAACTTCGCAAGCAGCGACGATTTACCAACGCCAGAGCCTGCAAACAGGCCGATCCGCTGACCCTGTACCAGCGGCAGCAGCGTGTCGAAGGCCGCAACCCCGGTTGACAGCCGCGCCCCAAGCCGGCCACGGGACGCCGCCAGCGGAACTGCGCCCCGCAGCCCGCGCGGCCGCGACCCGCGCAGCAGCGGCCGCCCATCCAAGGGTACGCCGAAGGGATCGACGATCCGCCCGATCCAGTGATCATCCGGTGCCAGTTCCGCCCGGCCCAGCAGTTCAACCGCGTCACCGATTGCCAGACCATCGATCGCACCATCCGACAGGACGGTGATTTGATCGCGCGCCAGATTAAGAACCTCTCCCCCCACGGGGCCGGGTCCGGCAAGAATCACCACCCGGTCGCCCAGGGCCGCCACATGTGACAGACCCCCTACCGACAGGGTTCCCCGCCCGATCCCGATCACGTGCCCGACACGGTAAAGCTTTGAAACGGTGCTGATTTCCGCGCGAAGCGGGCTGAAGACATCCATGTCGGGCCATCCTTGAAGGCGATTACCGTTTCTAAAGGAATCACCCTTAAGTCTTGGTGAAGCAGATCGAGGGAGAAGCCCCGATGTTCGGAAAGCTAGAAGTGACCAGAATGGCACAGGCGTTGGCCGCCCATGCCGGAGCCCGGCAGGGGGTGATTGCGCAGAATATCGCGCAGGCCGACACGCCGGGCTATCGTGCACGGGACCTGACGCCCTTTGAAGACACGTATCGGGCCGGGAACCAGCCCGATGCGCTTTTCGCCACCCGCCCCGGCCATATCCGCTCTGAAGCGGTGGCCAAGGAAGCGGTGGTTCGCCAGATGCCGGGGGCAGCTTCGCCCAATGGCAACACCGTTTCGCTGGAAACAGAGATGGTGAAGGCCGTCGATGTGAAACAGCAGCACGACATGGCGCTGTCGATCTATCGCAGCGTGTCCGAAATCATCCGCGCCTCGCTTGGCCGGCGGTAGGGGGCGCGCTGATGTCTGATCTGATCCGTACCCTGTCGCTGTCGGCATCCGGCATGGAAGCCCAGGCGATGCGCCTGCGCCATGTGTCCGAGAATATCGCCAATGCCGACACGCCCGGCTACCACCGCAAGACCCTGTCCTTTCGCGAACTGGCCGAAGGACGGGTTGCCCCCGGGCCGGTGCGGCTGGACCGCAGTGCCTTGCGGGACATTTACGATCCGGGCCACCCGCTGGCCGACGAAACCGGCCATTTTCAAGGCTCGAACGTCGATCTGGTGATCGAGATTGCCGACGCGCGCGAAGCCCAGCGCAGCTACGAAGCAAACCTGCGGATGTTCGATCAGGCCCGCCAGATGGCGCAAAGCCTGTTTGAACTTCTGCGCCGATAGGAGTGTCCAGAATGGATATCAGCTCTGCCCTCGCCGCCCAGACCTATGCGAAAGCCCGCCCGGCCACTGCGGCGCTTTCGGGGGAAGCGGGCAGTTCCAATGACTTTGCCCAGCTGATCAGCGACTTTGCCGGCACGCTGGCCAAGGGCGATCAGACCGCCCGCGCCGCGATGACAGGGCAGGCCGATCCGCATGCCCTGGTCGAGGCGCTGGCTGCCAGTTCTCTTGCCGTCGAAACCGCCGTCACCGTGCGCGACAAGGTGGTGGAAGCCTATCAGGAAATCCTGCGGATGCCGGTCTGATCCGATGTCCGAAGCGATGATCTATGATGTGCTGCGCCAGGCGCTGTGGGTGGCGGTGAAGATATCGGCCCCGATGCTGGCCATTGCCCTTGCCGTCGGCATCGCCATCGGCCTGCTGCAAGCGCTGACTTCGGTGCAGGAAATGACCATCACCTTCGTGCCCAAGGTTGGGGCGATGCTGGCGGTCTTCTGGATTTCAATGAGCTTTATGACGGCGACGCTGGTCAGCTTCTTCAGGGACATCGTCGTGCCGATGATTGTGGGGGGCTGACCATGGATTCCAGCGGATATACGACCCTGACGCGTCAGGTCGGGCTGATGCGCGAGATGCAGCTTGTTGCTAACAACATCGCCAATGCCTCGACCACCGGTTTCCGCCGTGAGGGCATGGTGTTTTCCGAACATATAAAACGTCTGGAAGAGGGGCCGTCGCTGTCAATGGCCAATGGCAATGCGCGCCATATAGATCTGACCCAGGCCGGCCTGTCGCAAACCGGAGGCACGTTCGACTTTGCCATACAGGGCGACGGCTTCTTTCAGATCGAAACCCCGAACGGCCTGCGTCTGACGCGGGCCGGCAGCTTTACCCCCAATGCCGACGGAGAGTTGGTGACGCCGGACGGCTATCGCGTGATGGACGAAGGCGGCGGCGCGGTGTTCATCCCGCCGGACGCAGCGCAGATCAGCCTGGCACAGGACGGAACCCTGTCCGCTGACGGCGAACCCCTGACACGGATGGGTCTGTGGCAGCCTGTCGATCCGCTGCAGCTTGCACATGAGGGCGGGACGCTTTTTGCGTCGCCCGCCGGTCTGGAGCCAGCCGAAGGCGGCGTGCTGCTGCAGGGCTTTATCGAGGAATCCAACGTCAACCCGATTGCCGAAGTGTCGCGGATGATCGAGGTGCAGCGCGCCTATGAGATGGGCCAGGGCCTGCTGGACCGTGAAGATGACCGGGTGCGCTCTGTCATCCGTACTCTTGGCCGATAGGAGAACAATGTCATGAAGGCCTTGCAGATTGCCGCCAGCGGAATGAGCGCGCAGCAGATGCGCGTCGATGTGGTGTCCAACAACCTTGCGAACATGTCGACCAGTGGCTACAACGCCCGCCGCGCCGAATTCGCCGACCTGCATTACCAGCAGGTCACCCGGCCCGGAACGGTCAACGCCGAAGATGGCACCGTGCTTCCGACCGGTGTTCAGGTGGGTCTGGGTGTGCGCCCCACCGCCGTGTCGGTGCTGGTCCAGCAAGGCTCGCTTCTGGAAACGGGCGGCGAGCTTGATCTGGCCGTGGAAGGCAAGGGCTATCTCGAGGTGACCCTTCCGTCCGGGATTTCGGCCTATACGCGCGACGGCGGTCTGAAACGGTCTGCCGACGGGCTTATTGTGACCTCGGACGGCTACGAAGTGGCCCCCGGCCTTACCATACCCACGGATGCGCGCAGCATTTCGATCAATGCTGCCGGCGAAGTTTATGCCTATTTCAACGATCAGGTCGCCCCGCAACAGCTGGGCCAGATCACTCTTGCCGCCTTTGCCAATGAAAAAGGCCTCGAGGCGATGGGGTCCAACCTGTACCTTGAAACGGCCGCGTCCGGTGCCGCATCGGTGTCTGTGCCTGGCGAAGACGGTCTTGGCACTTTGCGGCAGGGATATCTGGAGGAAAGTTCGGTCGATCCGGTGCGCGAGGTGACGGAACTGATCAAGGCGCAGCGTGGATACGAGCTGAACGCCAAGGTCATCACGGCGGCAGACGAGATGCTTGCCGCTGCGACGCAGGTCCGCTGATGCTGCGCCTTGCCCTTGCCCTGCTGATCCTGCCCGGCGCAGCACTCGGCGAAAGCCTTGTGGCGGCCCGCACCATCCGCGCCGAAACCGTGATCGGCCCTGATGATCTGACCACGGCCGATACCGCATATCCCGGCGCGCTTGTTCACCCGGCGGATGCCCTTGGTCTTGAGGCCCGGGTGACGATCTATGCCGGGCGACCGGTGCGGGCGGGTGACCTTGGACTGCCGGCTGTGGTGGAGCGCAACCAGATTGTCCCGATCAGCTTTCTGTCCGGCGGACTGACGATCAAGGCCGTGGGGCGTGCCCTTGCCCGTGGCGGCGTGGGCGACGTGATCCGTGTGATGAACCTTGAATCGCGCACAACCGTATCGGGTCGGATTGCCCCGGACGGGCAGCTGGTTGTGGGGCTGACCCCATGACAGAGCGCCGTCTTCGCCTTGCCTGCCTGCTGGCCCTGGCGCCGGCCGCCGCCTGCGGAAAACTGGCCGACGTCGGCCGCGCGCCGGATTTCTCGCCGCTGGAAGACACCTACCAGTATCACGCGATGTATTCTAACCCGATGCCGGATTTCGGCGAATCCGGTGAACCTTCGGATGCATCCTCGCTGTGGACGGCCTCGCGGTCGTCCCTGCTGGGCGACCGGCGGGCGGGCCAGCGCGGTGACATTCTGACCGTGGTCATCGAGATCGACGACAGCGCCGAGATATCGAACACCACGGCGCGGGATCGCACCGGCGACCAGAAGCTGCATATCCCGGAATTCTTCGGCCTGCCGCAAAGCATCGACAAGCGTCTGCCCGAAGGGGCCTCAATGGCCGATGCCGTTCAGACCTCGTCCGAATCGTCTTTCGAGGGCGATGGATCGGTGCGGCGCAATGAACAGCTGACGCTGCGCATTGCGGTAACCGTGGTGGAAGAGCTGCCCAATGGCGTGCTGCGCCTGGAGGGCAAGCAAGAGGTCCGCGTGAACAACGAACTGCGCGAGCTTCTGGTTACGGGCTATGTGCGGGCCGCCGATATCTCGCGGCAGAACGAGATCACCTATGACAAGATAGCGGGCGCCCAGATTTCCTACGGCGGGCGTGGCCAGATCACCGATGTGCAGCAGCCGCGTTACGGCCAGCAGGTCACCGACATCATCCTTCCGTTCTGAGGTCACATGCTGCGCAAGCTTCTTCCGGTTCTTCTTGTTCTTGTCGGATGCGGTGCCGGTGCAGCAGCCGGAATCTTGCTGCGGCCCGCGGCCCCCGCTGCCGAAGACGCCGCCGCCGATGCGCCGGACAAAGCCGAAGCGCATGCAGAGGACGCAGCAGAACCGCAGCACGAATATGTCAAGCTGAACAATCAGTTCGTCGTCCCGGTGATGTCTGACGGCAGGGTTTCGTCCCTCATGGTCGTCTCGCTCAGCCTCGAGGTGACACCGGGTCAGGTCGAGCGCGTGTATGAGATGGAACCAAAGCTGCGCGACGGAATGCTGCAGGTCCTGTTCGACCACGCAAACAGCGGCGGCTTCAACGGGTCGTTTACCGATGGGGCCAATCTGGTGCTTCTGCGCAAGGCCCTTCTCGAAGCGGCGCTGCGCATCTTCGGCAAGGATGTGACCGACGTTCTGATCGTCGACATCCTCCGGCAGGACACCTAGCCCCGGTCTGACAGCCGCCGCAGGGCATCCGCCCGGCCGAAGGCCTGGCGTGCCGCATCCCGCGCCTCGATCCACTCGGCCGTCTGGCGCGCAAGGGTCAGATTGATCTCGGCCCGGCGCGCTTCTGCCCAGCGTTCGTACAGCAGGCCGGCCTGGGCCGCCGCCGCCAGCGGAAGGTCGGTTTCGGCCAGGGGCCGTGACAGCCCTGCCAGGCGCGTCTTGCTTTCTTCGCGCGCAGCCGCAGCCCGCGTCAGCGCGGCGAGCTTGTGATCCAGCATCAGCTGGCTGATCTCGACCAGGGGGCGAAGGGTTCGGGGGCTCACCGCCTTGCCTTTGCTTTCTTGCGCATGGCTTCGGCAAAGCGGATTGCGGCGGCCACGGCGCGATAGTGTTCGGGGCGAATTTCCTGGCCGATGTCCACAGTGGCAAACAGCGCCCGGGCCGTTGGCGGATCCCGGTGAATGGGAATCCCTGCTTCGGCCGCCTTTTCCCTGATCCGGGCAGCCAGCGCATCAACCCCCTTTGCGACGCAGACCGGGGCCGTGCCTGCCGTGCGGTCCCATCGCAGGGCAATGGCATAGTGTTGCGGGTTCACAACGATCACGTCGGACCGCGGCACATCCAGCAACATCCGGTTCGATGCAATTTCTTCGCCGCGCTGGCGCCGCTGCGCCTTGATGTGCGGATCGCCTTCTGATTGCTTGAATTCGTCAATCAGGTCCTGGTGCGACATGCGGTTGCGGTGCACGAACTGCGCGCGCTGCCACAGCAGGTCAATCCCCCCGATCACAGCCGCGATCAGCAGGACGAGACACAAGAAGGAGACTGACAGCTCCATCAGGCGCGTGGTGGACAGTGCAGGGGAAAGATCTGCCGCATGGATGATTTCCGGCAGGCGCGATGTCAGGAACAGGCCAAGAGCCACCGAAACGATGGTCAGCTTGACCGTGCTCTTGGCGAATTCGAACAGCCCCTCCCGCCCGAATTTCTGGCCCAGGGTCGCCAGCGGGTTCAGACGTGAAAGCTTCGGCTCCAGCTTTTGCGGGGCGAAGGTCAGCGCATTCTGCGCCAGGACTGCACTCACGGCTGCCCCGGCCGGCAGCAGCAGGAAGGGCGCAATGGCCCAGCAGGAGTCGGCGATCAGGCCGGCCAAAGGGGCCGCACCAGTGTCAGTCATTGCGGCGCTCAGCCGATCGGACTGGTCCAGAACCGAGACACCGATCTGTGCCACCTCCTTGATTGCAGCCGGTCCTGCCGCAAGGCTGGCCAGCAGGAAGCCGCCATAGGTCGCCGCCGTGATCATGTCCTGTGACTGCGCAACCTCGCCCCTTTCGCGCGCATCCGACAGCCGCTTTGGGGTCGGGTCGTGGATCTTCTCGCCGCTGTCCTCGCCCTCTGCCATCAGGGCACCGCGAAAGGGGCTGCAAGGAACCCGTTCAACGCGGCCAGCCAGACGGCCAGGACAAGCGGCGCGCTGAGTGCCAGCAGGACAAGCCCCCCCGCCGTCAGGGCCGGTGCCCCGACAAAGGCCACCATCAGCTGCGGCATGGCCCGGTTGATCACCCCAAGCGCCAGGTTGTACAGGAAGGACGCGATGACAAAGGGCATCGCCAGCGAAAAGCCTGCCGCAAAGGCGCGCGTGACCTGGGCAAGCCCCCAGTCTGCCATGTCAGCGGCACCGGGCAACCGTCCCACGGGAAGGATATCATAGCTCAGGATGAAGTATTCGGCGATCCGAACATGCAGGTCGGCGGCCATGGCAAGGGCCAGGCCCGCGACGGTCAGCAAATGGCCGATGGCCGGCTGCGGCTCTGCCCCGGCCCCGGCAAAAAGCTGGGCCAGCGACGTTGCCTGGGCCGCAATGGCCCCGGCAATCTGCAGGGCATGGACAAACAGACGCAGAGCGGCCCCAAGCGCCAGCCCTGTGGCCGTCTCTGTCAGAAGTATCGTCCAAAGCCCCTGATCCATGGCCGGAATCCTGGCTGAGATGGCCGGAGCGATAACGGCGGTGAAGGCCAGTGCCAGAACAAGGCGCACGCGCTGCGGCACCACAAGCTCTCCGAACGCGGGTAAAAGCGCCATGGCTGCCCCGACGCGCAGCAGCACGACAAAGCCTGTCCAGAGCAGGGTCTCCCCGACACCTGCAAGCTGGGCAAGCGTGTCGAGCATCTGGCTCATGGCGCAACCAGTCCGACCATGGCGGGCCGCGCCTCTATCCCGATTTCCTCATACGACAGCACGGGGGCGGTCAGCCCCTTGGCCAGCATCACAGTGCGCAGGAAGCGCCGGCGCAGGGTCGAAGTGACTAAGGCGGGCTGGACCCCCATTTCAGTGGCGCGGGTCAGCTTCTCGGACAGGGCATTGGCCAGCCGGTTGAACTGGTCGGGCGGCAGGGCCACGTCGCGCAGCCCGCGTTCCCCTTCGATCTGGTATTGGCCGAAGGTGCGTTCCCATTCCGGGGCAAGCTGGATCAGCGGAATGGTGCCATCCGCCCGCTTCAGCTCTGCCACCAGCTGAAAGCCAAGCCGGTGGCGGACATGTTCGCAGACGGCTTCCGGTGTGGCCAGGGCCCGCGCCTCGGCCACGGCTTCCAGGATCAGGGGCAGGTTGCGGATCGACACGCGTTCGTCCAGCAGCAGCCGCATCACCGCCAGCAGAAGATCGACCGGGACCTTTTCCGGCACCAGCTCATCCAGCAGACGCCGGTTTGCCTCGGCGCGGGCCGTGTCGGACAGGTTGACGAATTCATCCAGCAGCCGGCGCAATCCGCGCAAGGAAAGCAGGCGGGCCATGTTCGCCTTCAGCACTTCCAGAAGATGCGTCGCCAGAACCTCGGCCGGGGTCACCACGGTCAGGCCGGACAGTGCCGCGTCTTCCTGCCGGTCGGGCGGAATCCATCGCGCCGGGGCGCCATAGACCGGCTCTCGCACATCCTGGCCTTCGGGGGCGTCCACGCCTTCGGCCAGAAGCACCAGCACCCGGTCGGGCACCAGAAGATCGCGTACCCGCTCTACCCCCTGCAGGCGGATGCGATAGCATCCGGGTGGCAGCATCGGATCGTCCGTCAGCCGGATTTCAGGCAGGATCAGACCGAAGGCGGTAGCGACATGGCTGCGCATGTTGGTGATGCGTGCGTCCAGCCCGGTGGCCGGATCCAGCACCATCGCGACCAGGCTTGGCGAGAATTCCACGTGGATCTCATCGAAATCCAGCACATCGCCCAGCGGCCTGCGCCGGGGCGGGGTTTCGGCTGGTACGTCTTGCTGCGGCGGGACGGCACCGCGCATATGGGCCAGCGCCGCCAGACCACCCAGGGCGACCGCGCCCAGCATGAAGGGGATGAACGGCATTCCCGGCACCAGGGCGAACAGCGCCATAAGTACGGCCACCGTGCCCAATGCCCCCGGATAGCGGCCCAGCTGGCGGAAGAAGGCAAGATCGGCCGCCCCTTTCGCCCCGCCGCGCGTCAGCAGCAGGGCGGTTGCCACGGAAATGATCACAGCCGGGATCTGGCTGACCAGCCCATCGCCCACCGTCAGGATCGCGTAGGTTTCAAAGGCTGCACCCAAGGGCATGTCATGCACGAAAATGCCCATGATCAGGCCCATCACGATGTTCAGCGCGGTAATCAGCAGGCCCGCCACCGCATCGCCCTTGACGAATTTCGACGCCCCGTCGAGCGATCCGAAAAAGTTCGTCTCGGCCAGTTCCTGTTCGCGCCGCGCCTTGGCCTCGGTATGGTCGATGGCTCCGGCGGACATGTCGCTGTCGATGGCCAACTGGCGGCCCGGCATGCCGTCCAGTGCAAAGCGCGCGCCCACTTCGGCCATGCGGCCCGCGCCCTTGGTGATGACGATGAAGTTCACGATCATCAGGACGCAAAAGATCACCACGCCCAGCAGCAGGCTGCCGCCCATGATGAAGTTCGCGAATCCTTCGATCACATGGCCTGCGGCATCGGTGCCGGTATGGCCCTGCCCGATGATCAGCTTGGTCGAGGAAATGTTCAGCGACAGGCGCAGCAGCAGGCTGGCCAGCAGGATGGTGGGAAAGGCGGAAAAATCCAGCGGGCGTTCGATGAACAGCGCCACCGTCAGCATCAGGATCGCCAGCGCAAAGGACAGGGCAAGCCCGATGTCCAGCATCCAGGCGGGCACCGGCAGCACCATCATGGCGATCACTGCCATCAGCGCCAGCGCCAGCAGGATGGTGGGCTGGAACACCTCGCGGATCGTCACGGCAGGAAACATCAAGGCGCGGCTCCGATCAAGGAAAACCCGCCCTCGACCTGCGGTACCAGCGATCCCAGGCTGCCTGCTGC
>Ga0114977_10000665_pt1 | contig 22716 bp, 28 predicted proteins | sample S_130805_MF_Meta_FD_87026 | JGI IMG/M metagenome (GOLD analysis project Ga0114977, IMG submission 87026) | Freshwater microbial communities from Lake Simoncouche, Canada to study carbon cycling - S_130805_MF_MetaG | ecosystem: Environmental > Aquatic > Freshwater > Lake | place: Lake...
CAAATCCTGGAACAGTAATATTCAAGGTTGGACAAGTAATTGGAATAAGAGGTGTATACACACTTGTATCAAATATTTTAAGTATACAAGGATTCATTACTGTAGGGACCTCTAAACTTAATACATGATTTGCCATAATGATTATAATAAAAAAAGGGGAAAGGAGTTTAGAACTCTTCTCCCCTTTAGAGTTAGTAATTAAATATTCTTAGTTACAAGAAACTACATTGTACGGGTTATAAACCGGTACTGCAGGGAATGCAATAGGAACTACACATACAGTAGAACAAGCATAACCTGTTGTATCACAAACAGTAGTACAAGCATTTAACCAAGCAAGTGTGTTAGTTTTAAATGTAGCAAGTGGTGCTAAAGAGAATATCTCTAACATGTATTGATCAGCATCAAATGTACCAGAAGGATTATAATTCCTTGGAACATTGTGTTGTAACATATATCTGTAGTATAATGCAGTACGGTCAACTGAACTAATGATTTGGTTTCCTTGAGTAATCTCACGGATCCTAAAGTCACTTGCTAAGAAGTTTTGTCTGTAAGATTCTGACATAGTCAAATCCCTTACTACAGTTTCTCCTAAACCTTGAACTTGAAGACCTTGACATTCTGTTACTACACAAAGAGTAGTAAATGCACATGGGTCACCATTATAATCTACTTCAGAAGCATATAATTTAACTGGCTCTTTCTCATAGAAATCAGAAAGTTGGAAAGTACAATCTCCAAATTTAGTATCTACATAAGCACCATTTAAAATTAAACCTGCACAAGCATTAGCTGTATGTCCTGTAGATACATAGTTATCCCAAGTATCAGCACCATTAGCTGCTAAGAATGTAGCAGATGTTCCTGGAGCATACCAAAGTGATCCATCTTCAGCTTGTACAACAATCTGTACAAAAGGACCTACAATTGGATTAGTAGTTAAACCATTTGCCCATAAGATCATTACTGTAGTTGAATCAACTGCAGTAGGAGCAATTGCACCAGCTGGACAACATCCTGTATAAGCATCTTGTGTTGAATATGCATTGTGATTTAAGAACCTTAATGCAGGAGAACCTTTTACATCTAAACGTAAAGAGTAAGTCTCACCACATAAATATTCTTTACAACAATCTGGAGTAATTCCACATCCTACTTGAGCATGAGCTGCAGTTACTGTTAAAATAGTAACAATTGCATTTCCAGCTGCACCAGATGCATAAGGAATAGTAACTGTATCACCTACAGCATATCCTTTTCCAGGATTAAGAACAACTATTGAACCATTAGTAACTTTACCAGTACCTGTAGTATCATAAGAAACTACAAGTCCAGTTCCAGTACCTGTAGTAGTTACAGGAGCTGCAACAACATCAGTTGCAGAAACTGCATATAATGTATTCACACCAGTAATAGCAGCATTAACAGTTAAGATACCACCACCTGCAGTCCAATATGTAGAACCTACATGGATTACATTATTTTGTGGAGTACATGGATCTACTGAATAAAAACGAGATACATACTTAGGGTTTACCATTTTAGACTTGTTAGTCTCTTGGTAACCACCAGCTAGAGGTCCAATCTTGTCACTAGAATAAATTGCAGAACCTGCAAGATATGCATTACAACAACCTGATCCACCACCAATAGCAAGTGATAGATTAGTAGATGGACTAAACCATCCAATATATCCATCAGTAGTAGCTGTAGTAGCTGTACCATAAGTAGCAACACTAATTGCTGATAATTGATTTAAACCATAAGTAGGTACACCCGCTGTTGTTACATATCCTAAAGATGTAGTAGTGTTAATTGTAGTGTTGTCAGGAAATGTGACAGGGAATGCTGTTTGTGTCGGTCCTGTTGCCAGGAAGCTTTTCTTGAAAGCATGATTAAAATAAGCCATTTTGTTTTTTGTTTTTAGTTAATAATATAATATACTATAATATAGTAAAAGTTTTTGATATAACAAAATTATTTCAAAAACTTTAATTTATATTTTGCTGAGTTTAATGTAGACTTAACTGTGTCAAGTTCATTTACTATTTCTGAATAAGGCATTTTAGATTGTAAACCATCTATCATGTCAACTAACATTCTAATATATGCAAGTCCATCTTCAACAGTATTTAATATTTTAGGGGCAACTTCATTATATTTTAGAATTACTTCTGCTGCTCCTTGAAATCCTTCTGCTAATGCATCAGCATGTTCTGGTAATGCATCATATAATTCATTAAGAGCTTTGTGTGCGGAATATGATCCTACACCAGTTACTTTAAGATGTAACTTGTGAAAACTTGTTGCAGCATTCATTAACTCTGATACATATGCAGCAGTAATTTGTTCCAGTGTTCCCCCTACATATCCTTTTTCTGGAGTACTTGTAGTTGTATTTCTTTTTAATAATCTAGGAGTTTCCATTTTATTTAGTTATTTCTTTCTGCTGTTTCTGTACCTCTTGAGAACTGATTTCCAGACTCTATATCTCCAGCTAATACACTTACTGCTTCATCTATTATTACTTCTATAATATCATCTTTAAATTCACACGGTACATTTACAAGAGATTGAACTGATGTATAAGGATCTACACAACCTTGGATTTGAATTTTAATAGGTTGTCTGTAATATATAAGATCAGCCTTTGCAACATCAAAATCTTTATTAGTATAAATATTAATAGCTCCACCTTTTAAAGTAGCAAATGTTTCTGCCCATTCAAAGTTTGGTTGTTTTTGCTTATCTCTTAAAAGTAAATTTACATTTCCTTCTTCAGCAAAATATACAGTCATTCTTCTATTTTCACAACAATCTTGTTTTGCAAATACATCTACTCTTTTCCATTGTAAATAATCTGCAGGAAGAGTTCCTGAATAATAATAATCTTGATCTGCTAAAGGAAGCTGACTTGTTTCCATTAAGACTTGTAAATCATCTTTTCTTCTAGTAGATTGTTCATCACCTTCTTTAACTAAGTTAATTCCATGTAACTGTCTTCTAGACCACTCTACTTGAGCTTTATTAAAAGCTTCTACTATTTGCCAGCATTCTATATTATCATAGTCATTACTATCAAGCTTGTTGATTCTTTGTTTAATCTTTATAGTAATAGTGCTATTTAACATTTTTTATTTATTTTTTGCCATGGCTTTAAATGTTCGAGCTAAAGCTTTTCTCTTTGGTGTACATGTAGGTTTAGACATAGGTGTACAAAAGCCTTTGTGTTTTGGATTCACAGCTTTTTGTATCCACTTCTTGTCTACTTTTTTAGTAGCCACTATTATTTCTTTTTAATCATTGTTCTTTTAACAGAACCACCTTTTCTACCAAAACCATATTGACTAGAAGTACCCATGTTTTCTTGAGGAATACCATACATATTTACTGGAGCTTTAGCTAATACTTTTTTAGGAGTTGTACCCCCATTTGCCATTTTAACTTTACCACCACATTTTGCACACATTAACTTTGCCATAATTTCTATATTTTATTTACCTTTAGTAAAATTGTTTAATACATTAACTTGTTCTTGAGCAAGTTTTTTTACATCAGCCATCATCTTAGTGTTCTTTCTAATCTCATCAGCTCTTTTTAAAGTACTTAATGCAGATTCTACTTCCCATTTTCTCATGTCAGCTTTATTACCACCCATAATAGAAAGCCCTACTGAAGAAGATTTCTTAGTAGGTGCTTTCTTAATAGTAGTTGTTTTTCTAATTGCCATAACTAAATCTTTTTTCTTTTAGTTGCAGGTATTGATTTTCCATTTTTTAAAATAGATGCAAATTGTTTACTAGATATACCACTTTTTGGTATTTTAGTGTTTAATCTCTGACCTAATGTTGTATTAGTATTAGTAGTACCACCCATTTGATATTTTTTAGTAGCACCACCCATTTGACTTTTAGCTACTTTCTTTTTTGGAGTAGGTGTTAAAGCTGATCTTAATGCATTAGCAGGTTTTGATAGTGCATTATATGCAGCTTTTTCATAAGGTGCTGCTGCTTTATGTAATTTTGTATTAGCACTTTTTCCTGCAGCTCTTAATTTATCAGAACCTAACATCCAGTCTAAAGTACCTTGGATTTTATTCCTTATATAATCTTCAGTTGAACCACCTTTTTGCATTTTTTTAACACCACCTTTTTGCATCATAGCAGGTTTCATAGCAGTTCCATACATAGCTTTTTTAAGCTTAATTGAACCACCTCTTTTTTGCTGTGACGGATCATTATTTCCTCCTCTCATGTCTTTTACTGCATTTATACCTTGACCAACTGTTGTAGCTACATTAGCTACTTTACCAGCAATGTCAGATACTTTCTGATAAGCAGAAGGTTCTGTTCCTGCATTAATTCTTGCAAGTTTTGCTGCACGTTGAGCATCTCTAATATCTCTTCCAGTTACTCTCTCACCACCATCTTGCATTTTTTTAAATCTATTAGCTGGTAAATAGTTACCTTTTGAAAGAAGACCTTTACCCATCTTAGAATAATCATTGAATCCTTTAGGTGTACTTGATTTTCCTGGAATTGGCCGTTTTGTCATCATTTTAGTATCTACCAGACCACCTTTTTGCATCATAGTTCTACCTCTGCGTATTTCCGGACGTGGGCGGGGAGTAATTGGACCTGGATTTCTCCTAGGCATACGAGAAGGATTAATATTAGAAGATGAATTAGATGATGAATTAGATGATGAATTAGAATTTGCACCAGCATCTGCTCCAGAAGAGGTAGTGTTAGAAGTATTACCACTATTACGGTTATCAGTATTTGATGTAGAAGTACTAGTTGATGTACTTACCCTTTTTGGAACTTTTACACGTGCCGTTCCTGTAGCTACAGAAATTCTTTGAGCTCTATTATTTCTTTTACTTGCCACAGTGCCTTCTCCTTCAATACTTGCTATTTCTGCTTTTGTTCTAGCTCTTTCTTTTTTTCGCCTCTGTCTTTCTTCAAAGTCACTAGTACCAGTTTCTCCAGCAAGTGCATATTTTTTCATTTTAGCACCCCCCATTTGCATTTTACCTTTACCATCTGCTGCAAAAGCTGGAACACTTTTTCCACCTTTCATAACCATTTTCATTTTAGTTGCCATTTTATTTTATTTTTATATTGTTTATAATTAAGAGTTCCATAATTTTTCAACAGCCATGTTAAGATCTTTAAGAATGTCTTCATTTAAAGGATTCCTCATGTACTCAACAACATCTGATACATTCCTACCAAGTAAAGCATTTGACTTTGCATGATAGATATAACCATCTGGCTTATTAATAATATACTTAAAAAATACGGAATCTCTCACAATTGATTTAATTTTTAATGTTTCCATATCTAATAAAGTTGCTTCAATGAAAGATTTTGCTGCTCTTTCCTTGTTGCTTTCTCCACCTTCACCATTAATGTACATATCCATATTCTCATATATCACATCATTTGGTGTTGACTTTCTATACTGTGTACTGTTTAAATCTACTACTTTTGCTATGTAGAATAACTTAGTACTATTCTTATCAAATAATTTTTGAAGTTCAGCCAAAGCTTTATTCCTCATTTTCTTGTATTCAGTTCTTGCCATTACAGTCTCTTCCTCTTTGTCTAAGTAAAACTTAGGAGCTACTGCTCTAGATCTTGCATCATCAAAACTTTTTGCTACTATTGAAAAACCTCCTGCTTCAATAGCCATTAACTTAATTCTATCATATGGATCTTTTGAATCCAAAAATAAAGGATCATTTCCACAAGCAATAGTTATTTTATTCCAGAATGATTTATTATCTGGTCTTAATAACTGAACCTTGTTCCAAAACTCTTTATCATCAATATCTATTACATTAGCAGCTAAATCTTTTTCAAGTTCTATAATTGCTAATCTAATTTCTCTTACTCTTGCTTCTCTAACTTCTGTAGGTAATAATTTAATTTCAGGAGCAAATTCATTTAATCCTGTTATATATCTTATTACTCCATTGTTTTCTAAACAAGCAAGTTGTTCATGGTGTTTTACTCCATCATAGAGTGACATACCATAGTTTTCCAGCCCCATATTAGTAGCTGCATTGTCAAAGAACGGTCTAACAGCAATTGATGTTTTTTTGTTATTAGCTTTGTTGGTTTCCACCATTGTGAAATTTTCCATTTGTTTGGTTTCCATTAGTTTGGTTTTTTATTGGTTTATATTGGTTAAGATTTAATTAAAAAAAAGGGAGAGTATAAGTCTCCCTTTTTAGTTTGCTATTATATATTAGAAAGATCCACCAGTGATTGGATTTCTCATAACTATTTTCAACACTTTAGTTGGGTCTTTTACCCATATAGCTGGCATAGTTTGAGACATCATTACACGGTAACCATTGAATTGTCCAGAGGATTGGAAGCCTTGGCTACGTCCCATGTAATCCATTGTACCATTTTGGTACCACCACTTCAATTGATTATCCCAAGATAATTTCAACATAAAGATATTATCATTTGTGTTATCTGTGATATCAAAGATAATGAATGAGTAAGAACTTAATGGGAAACCATCTATGATTGGATTCTCAATGTCATTTGTATGAACATTGTCAAATGCAGGATTCAAGACAAACTTAACATTTGCCAAGAAAGGAATTACATAAGATGTGTAAGAGAAACCAAAGTTCAAGTCCATACCTTTACCAGTGATAGCACCGATATCAGCAGCCTGAATTAATAAACCTGAAGAGATTGCTTCAGTTTTAATAGCTTCATTTACCATACGCATTCCACCCATACCTGTTTGAACTACTAGAGAACGCTTAGGATCTGGACCTTGGAATTCAACCTTACCATTAAAGAAGTTATAGATTTCTCCACGGAACAAGTCAAGTGTAAAGTTATTCTTGTTGTATACTCTTTTGAAAGAGTTATCCAACTGCTTCCAAAGACCTACTGATAACCTTACATCATCTGGTCCATCTTGACGAACTCTACCACCATGACCCCACATTAAGTAGGTCTCAATGTCAGTTGCTACCTTAGAAAGGTGAGCTGCTTCCATATTAGTTAAGAAAGTTCTAGAAAGATCTCCATTATCAAATGCTTTTTTCACTTTGTCTTTACCCATAACCTTAACCATATCATCCAAAGATGAAATAGAAGGATCTATGTTTTTGTCAAATGTTCTCCAGATCTCAGTTACAGGAACTGTACCATCTGCATTCATTCCACCTTTGATCATTAAGTCTGCTCTTGAAGATACAGAATAGTGAACGTGAGCTTCTGCTCCACCTACAAAGTTGTAGAATTCACGGAATCCTGTGTTAGTGATAATGTCAGAGAATCTCTCACCATATTCACCACGGGCAGAACCTTTACGGAACACTTTAGTACCATTAGCTAAGTACTTGTTATCTAAGTATTTGTAGTTATCATTGTTAACTAACTGTACTGTGTAGACAAATCCATCACCCATTGGAAGAATATCTTCTGCAGTGATGTACATCTCACAACCATTATATTTGTCATATGTGATGATATCACCATGTCCAAATTCTCTTTTGTTAAGTTTGATTCGGAAAGTTGTACCATCTACACCTTTAAAACCATTACTTGACTCAATGTCTTCTACAATGTAAGGAAGATCTACAGAGACAGGGGTCTGCCACTTGTACTCTCCACGAGCATTATCAACATTAATTACATTTTTACCACCAAAAGATGATAATTGGTAAAGAGGCATTTCAACTCTTTGAGCCATTGCCCAAAGGTCTACTGGACCTAAGTCCATTGGTTCTGCATCTTTTAGCATGTTCACCAGGTGGTATGAATCCACATGGGAACTTGCCGCATAGGCTGTATCCCGGAGGAATATGCCGTTGTTCATTACTGGAGTTGCCATTTTTATATTTGTTTTATTTGTTACTTATTTATTAAAATCTTCTAAACATATTTCCACCATTTCTGGAAATTGTTTTTTGTTGTTTAGTTCCAATTGATCTTTTATCACTTCCTTCATCATTTATTACTGAAGAAGTAATTTTTCTAGCTTCTTCTGTCTTTAACATTCTTACAGTTTTTTCTGTAGCTATTTTAGATCCTTGATCTCTTACTTTACCTTTATATCCTTCTGGATCTGCAAGTAACCAAAGTGCTTCTGCAATTAGATCATGTCTTGGTTCTACAAACTGATATTTCTCTAAAAGGTGGCCTAACATATTTGTAGGTTTTCCTGATATAGAAGGATAATTTGGTTGAACTAATCCTGAGTATAACATACCTTGTGTTTTCTTATCAAGTTTAATTCCTCCTAAATCACCTACTGACAGTGTATTATATACATTATCAGTATATTTTTTTGCAGCATTCTGTTGCTTTTCTTTTTTTGTTTCTTGTTCTGCTAACTGTCTTGCAATAATCTCTTCTTGCATTCTATCTAACTTTGGTTTAAACTGATTAGCTTTTTGCTCCAGTCTTCCCATATCTCCCCATTCTTCTATTTCTGTTTCAATCTCTTCAGGTGTTCCAAAATTAGTAGCCCAAAGATATTGTCTTGCAATTTCTGCTTGGTCATGTTCATCAGCTGGATCCAATTGAATCATCTCTTCTACTTGAGCCAGTGTTCTGAAAAGACCTTTTAAGTCTTGTCCTCCATCTGCAACATACTTTGCTGCAATTTGAAGTTCTTCTGGTAAAGCATTAAAGAATTCTTTTGGTGTGTTCTGTCTAATTTTATTTTCTCTTTCTTGAAAATTTGCTTCAAATAATTCTCTAAAGTCTTTTGTTGTATAATCTTCTAATGGTTTATCATCATCAAATCCAACTAAAGAACCTTCTTCAATCATTTTGGATGCTAATTCAGCAAGACCTGATTTATCTACTTTAGGCCTTCCTTTAGTTCCTGCATCTTCTTCTTGAGTAATTAAATTATCAAGTTCAGCTATTGCTTCTTTTACTTCTGCATCTTCTTCTTTCTTTTCAGAAAAAGAAGACTTGTCAAGGAACGTAGTGTCTACACTCTCCTTAGAGAACATAGTCTTTGGTTTTTCTTCTTCTTTACCATCTGCTGGGAGCATTACACTTTCTGCACCTGGTAATCCAAATAATTCATCAATGTTTACATCTGCTTGTCCTACCGTTGTAGAATCCTGTATTTGAGTTTCCTCAATCTTGTCTTTTTCCATTACTTTGGTTTTTGTTGGTTGTTAATATAATATACTAATTAAATTTTAAAAATTTAAAATAAAAAAACTTTTTTTAGCAGTATATGGCTAAAGGTCTATTTCTTTTTCTTAGAATCTCTAGAATCAAATTTATTTTTGTTTTCTCTAGCAATTTCTAACTGAGTTTGAGCAATATCTCTTTGAACACCTAGCTTCTCTCTTTCAATATCTATTTTCTGATTACCTCTTACATTTTCATTAGATTGCTTTTCTCTTGCTAAAGACATTTGTTCTTGATATTGTTCACTTTGTCTTATCTCTTTCATAGATTCTGAAAAGTCTGATTCTTCATTTTTATTAACATCAGCCATAGCTCCATAACCTGCTGCTTTAATTTCAGCAATAAGAACTTGATTTTGTCTATCTTTTTCAGAATTTGATTCTTCATACTCTCTTCTCAATCTTTCTTCTTCTGCTTTTGCTTGAATTTGTTGTTCTTGCATTTGCTGTGCAGATTGTTGTTCTTGTTGTTTCTGCTCACTTTGTTTAGCTTCAGAAGCTTTAAGAACAGTATTAAGTTGAGCAATAGAGTCTGCTTGTACTATTTGTCCTAAATCAAATATAGAAGCTCCTGTAGTATTATTATTCATAGCCATTCCTTTTAGTTGATCTAGGATAGCTCTATGATTAGCAGTAGTTGTACAAAATATATTAAGATCTCTCATTAATAAATCAGTTCCTTTTATTTCAAAATTTACTTTTTCATCTGCTCCTGTAATATAAGTTAATCTTGCAGATGGTTTAGTAGAATTATAAAATTGTGCAACATCAGTTCTCATCTGGTGTACTCTTGGCATTAAGTAATCACAATGCTGTATAAAGAATATTTCTGTTTGAGCATAAGATGCTGAAGCAGCTTGTTCAACTCCAGTAGCAGTTATTTGAGATAATTGTTGTCCCATCCTTTGTGGATTAAGACCTATTACTTCAAATGCTTGTTGTTTAAAATGATTAGCTAAACTTATTCTAGACATTAATCTTTCTGTCTGAGATAGATCTAGTTTTTGGAAATGTTGGAAATTAAGAGCATTCTCTGTATTAGTAATACTAGTATCAAGAGGAAGCATCTGAAAATTCTTCATTGCCATGTATGCTTTAGCATAATTACCTTTACCCCAGTCTTCTCCTAAAGAATGCTTAGGAAGAGTGTTCTGATCTAACATTATAATAGTACCTAACTCATCTACTAATATGTCAGCAATCTGGTTGTTTACTATGTTATATCCAATCTGGAATGGCTTCATTAAATCAAGTAAAGCTGTAGACTTAGTATTTCTATCTGAAAACACAGCACCTTCTACTGGTAATTTACATCCATAGAGAGTATTGTCACCTTTAAATTGAAACTTAAGAGGTCCCATTACATTTTTATCAATACCAATATACATAGGAGCAAATCCTCCAGGATTACTTGTTCCCCAATAAGATGGCATGTTAGGTCCTATCTTTACTCCACCCCATACTTCATTAATCCAGATCCAATCAATATGATCTCCAAAGATTACATTATCCTTAGTTTTATTTTTGAATAGTCTAGTATCATAAATAGGTTTGTCAATTACTACATAATCTTCAGTTATTATTTCATTTATTACTTCACCATTATCTGCAACTTTAGTAAGATGACCTACTTTTCTTTGAGACTTCCAATACATTGTAGAACATCTTAATAAATTAAGAAAACCTTCTCTAGTAAAATCTTCACCTTCAGAAAGAATTTCTTGTACTATATCTCCTTGTGTACCATTCATTACAGCAGAAGTATATTGTCTCATTCCAAGAGATGGCATATTTGTATTCCACTCATGTGACTTAGTTGCATCATAAAATGAACCATCATTTTGCATACCACCAATATTATAACCAGCTGATCTAATTGGAAAAATAGCCTCTAATGCTAGTAACTGTTCTTCTGTCATTAAATAACCGTACTTATCTATAACATCTGAAGGAGTTAGTAAATCTGTTTTACCTACCCAGTTAGCTTGAGAAATATATCTAGCATCTGGAGATTTATGATAAAAACAAACTACAGGATTCCAAAGTTCTACTTCATAATCATCCTCCATCATTCTCATATGCCAGAATTCTCTATCTGTAATTAATGAATCTCTAAAAGCTCTTTCTTCTAATTCATCCATACCAAATCTTTCTACATCTACTTTATGTTGATGAGAAGCCCACTCTTCTATCATAGATCTATAATCTTTTTTAAAGAACTGTTCTATTTCAGGGAGTGTTTTTAGTTTTTCTGGATTTAATTCTTCTTGAACTTCAGGTGATTCTGGATCTAAACCTTGTTCTAATAAAGCAGCAGAAATTTTTACTTGTGCATTAGACATTAAAACTTCTTCAACTGCAACTCTTTTTTCTTCCATCATTTCATTATAAGAGTATTCATCTACTGCACGGTATGTAAGTTTAGTAGATCTCTTAGCAAATTCAGCTACTAGAACATTAATAACATTTGGAATAATAGGATAGAACTTTAATTCTAAAGCAGCAGAATCATCATTTCTTGTAAGATAATCTACAATGTCACTGTTCTCATTATTTTCTTCAACAATATAATCAGATCTATCTATAATACCTTTTGCAAGTTTATAATTCTTCATTAGCCTACGGGCATTTCTGCGGATCTGTCTTATACCTTGCCATTCTATCCAGTCAAGATTCCAAGCAGACCATTCTTCATTTTTATCTTTTTTAGAAATAAATTGTAATGGTTGAGTTAAACTCCCCATTCTATTTGTTTCTGATTTAGCTCCAGCTTTAAGCTGCATTGCATTATATACTTGCATATCTATTATTTAAAGTTCTTAAAAGCTGATCTTTTAATATATTGTCCATTAACTTTAGCTCTGTTTCCTCCCAAATGACGGAAAGGACTGCTATTTAATTTAAACAAATTTTCTGACTTTTGCAAGTTTTTACTTGCATCATCCATAATAACTCTTTTAGTATAACCTATATTTGCTTGTTGGATTCTCATAAATGCAACCATTGCAGAAAATGCAACTAGTCTATCCACATTCAGACCATCTGTATAAGCATGCATTTCTTTAAGTAACATGATATCTGGTATTCTTTCTATACCATAGGTTGTTCTTACTATAGTTCCGTCAGGTTTAGTTACTGTATCTAGTTCTTCTTTACAGTATTCTATGACATAACTTAGTAAATGATGCTTAAATAATACTCCTGTATTTCTCCAACCATACTCCTGGAAGACGTTAGCATTTGCACCTAAGTCTTTTAAGAACATAATCTGGTTTTTAGGAACTAAATATCTTTGTCTTTTTCTAGATATCATATATAAGATAAACAAAGAAATATTATTCTCAATTACAGTCTGAGCATTATACCACTCTATGATCATTTCTAATCTTTCATGTGTTTGTTTGATGTCATCAAATCTTCCACACCAGGCTGCTACTATTTTATCTTGTTCTATATAAGTTTCTGTTTCATCTACTGTAACTTTAGTTACTTCTACAGGAGCTTTCATTACATAGATAGAACATAATGAATCTGAAGTAGTTGTCTTTCCTTCTGCTACAGGGTCAATAGAAGCATAATACTGTCCATAAACAGGATCTTTAACTGGTCTTTCCCATACTACTAAACATCCTGTTTTATCTTCTGTTTTTTTAGATAGTGGAAATTCAGATATTGGTAACTTATTACTATCTTTTACTTTAATCTTTCCTGTTTCATCTCTAGATATATCTAAATATTCATATGCATATTCTTTATCTTCTATTCTTCTTATTTGTGCAGTAACAAGATGTGATGGAAATTTAGATACTTTTCTATGTTTAAATGCTTCTGCTATATTTCTAGGATGCTGAGATATTTCTAATTGATAATCTTCAGGGTCCATAGATTTTTTTATCTTCTCAAAATAATCATCTAATGCTTGTAATGCTTCTTCTACAAGTGAATTACCATATTCATCTATGTAAGGAGGCATTGACCATTGTTCAGGAATAAATAAACCTGACTTACCTAAAGTACCTTGTTCATCTAATAAGTCTGTCTCTACAGAATAAATATCATTAGCTTCTGGATCTAAAATCATTTTCTTTAAAGGTTCACATTGATCTAAGTCACCCACTGATCCTGCTGCTATAAATAAACCTGTAGTAATCATACCTGATTTAAGAGCTGGTTTAATATATCCAAATGTTGTATTCATCTTAGGAGCAATACCTGCCTCTTCATGGAAAAAATATTTAACTGGTCCACCTACTCCATTTGTTGGATCTTTATCAAAAGACATTCCTTGTAGTGTTCCTTTTAATCCTACTTCAGCTTTTCTATCTCCTTTTCTTACTTCAATCTTTTGTTGCCACATCATTACTTTATCTGGAGACATTGGTCTGTACCAGGCAGTGTGCTCATTTAAAAATGCAGCATATTCATTTAAGAATTTCCATGTACCTTTCTCATTAATATAATCTTTAAGACTTGCTCCCATCTTTAGAGTAACCCCTGCCTCAAACCATAACTGATTAATTAGTTTTCCTGCATGAAAATAACTAGATGCAATCTGTCTTTTCTTTAGTATAGCAGCATGTAAATAGAATAGTTCTGCAAGTACTTCATATAATGCCATATGATATTGTGCATCTCTTATTTGAGCAAAGTCAAACTTTTGTTGTTCCTTATCAAAGATAGGTAAGAAGTTTAACCACATATAATAATCTCTGGTAAGATACCATGTTTTATTATCTGATTTAACTAATACTCCTAGTCTGCATTTATTTTTCTGATCATCCCAATAATTAACAAAGTCTCTAGATTTAAATGGTGCTGTGCAGTATACTTTATTTTCTCTAAATTTTTTAGATTCAGTAATAAATACTTCATTGGTTGCTTCATTAAATTCATATTTTCCAGGTTCTCTAAATATAGAAAATAAAAAATCTCTCCACTCATCTCTTGAATCAAAAGATGTTGTTGTCCATGTACCATTATCCCATGTAGGAATATCTTTATAAATGTCATCCATAATTAACTATCATAGGCAAGACCTTGACCTCCTCTAACTTTACTAGATTGTTCTTCTTGTAAATCTTTATATACTCCTTTAAATGAAGCTCTAATCTGATCAAAGTTTTTTGCTGCAGCAACTATAGAATTTATATTACCATCTCTTCCATCTGTAATAGGAGTATTCTCCATATATCTACCTAATCTATCTAACATAGATGCAATACCTTTATATGCTCTAGATGTTGGTGTCTCATACATCCTCTGACAAAACTGTAAAGCAGTATGGATATCATCATCCTCTAATGAAAAATCTCCATTTATTTCTTTCATTATTAAATACTCTTTATCTATATCAGGTGCATAGAAAAAAGGATTCATATCTGGATTAGGACATGTCATATAAAACAAATACAAGTAAATCTTAAGATGTTCTTCTGGATAGTTATCCATTATATCTTTAAGAGCTTTTAGTGTATAGCAATGTTCTGTTGGTACAACAATACCATTTTGTACATCAAATAGTCTTACTAACATATTATTTCTTTTTAATTGGGTTATCTTTTATATAATTTATAATGGCAAGAACTTCATCATAAAGATAGGGTACTATGATTAATGTAATATCATTTACTATTGGATCTCCATTATCTAAATATTTAGTTATTGGATATCCAAACTCATCTTTACCTTCTTCTTCAAATGATATATGTTGTATAAACATTTTACCTGGAACAAGTTTAGGATTGTGCTTTAATATAATGTACATATAAATACTTAATTGTAAAGCATAATGATTAAAATTACAATCATCTAGTGAAGATATAGGAGGACTCATTTTATCTGATATACCTTCCCAGTTCTTAAATGATTCTTTTTTAATTTCTTTATTAGTTTTATAATCTATAATATTTACTTTATTATTTACTACTTCTACAAAATCTGATTGTCCACATATACCTGCAGACTTAAGATACATCATATGTTCAGGATATATGCCTGAATCTAATTTTTGTGGAGGAGCTAATCTAATACCATTACTTTCTCCAGATGGAGGAAATATTGGAACTACTATTCCTTCTCTTTCCATAGATGCTAATCCACATATGTCAGATTCTCTTTGATTATGATAGAAAGTACCTAGAGTCATAGCTCTATCTGATTCAGCATTCCATATTGCTTCAATAGCAATTGGATCAATCCCAAACCATTTAGATCTTTTACTTTTAGTAACCTTAGCAGCTACTGTTTTAGCATCAAAAGGTTTTTTAAAATGAGATACTAATGTAGTTACACTTATCCAATTAATTTTATCAGAATTATCTATACTTTTATAACTATGATCTGATGCTTGAAATACTATACTCATAACTCATCTAATTTATCTTCTTCTTCTTCTGTAAGAATAGCTTTCCACTTGGGACCATTAGGATGCGGACATTCAGATGATAATGCTCTAGTCTTAAATGCTAATGAACATCCACATTCATTACAACAAGGACCAGTACCTCTTACTGCACATTTTTTTCCTTTTAATTCACAACTATCACATACTTCATGTCTAAGTTTTGCTACATCTTCTACAAATTCATCTCTAAGTACTGCATTCTTAATGCCTTCCATAATTTGAGATTTATTCTTCCAGATTGTCTTTAGTATATTTGTCATATTTAGTTTGTTTAAATATTTCTTTTTTATGTTCTATTTCAGTAAGTTTATTTTCTAAATTTATTAATGCATTTAATTTTGTTTCTGTATTTTTTTTATTAAAGTATTCAGCAAAAGTTTCAGTACCTTGTACTTCTAAAAATTTTTTATATCTGGGAATTGCTTTTCTAATTACAAAAGTTTTTGCTACAAAATGTCCTAAGCCATCTACATTAACTCTAGGATGTAAAAGATCAGTTAAATTTTTTCTTATTTCTTTATAATAAAATTCAATAAAGTCTTGAACTAAGTCTTCTGTTAAATCTAGTTCTTCTGAAACTTCTTTATATAACTTGTTTGATTTTTTAGGATTCATTTTCCTAAAAATTTATAGTCAAGTAATATATCTCCTTTTGTTTGTATTTTCATATCAGGATTAATTGATATAAGTTTTTTATTATTAGGATCTTTTATAATTAAATTATGCTTCTCACATTTATTTATAGAATTTCTTACAGTCTGTGAAGACTTAAATATATTATGTTCTTCTGAAGCATCATAGCAAAAGTGTGTTAATTCTATTGGTTCTATTAAACTTAATAAAGTCAAACATTCTATATCAGAATTACTCACTGTTATTCTATTAAGATAACAGTGAGTAAGTATTTGAAATTTAATAATATCTTGAATAGACATTACAACACGTTTTTGTACTTGGTTTACTAGAGCCATTACTACTCATTTTTAGATTTATCTTGATCAGATTTAGTTTCCTTATCTATATCAAAATCAGCACCACTTGGTTGTTCTTTCTGAGAATCTAACATCATAGCATATTGCATTTGAATAGTGCTTCTTTTAAATCTAGCCTCATCTATTTGTAGTAACAAAGTTTCATACTTAACTTGTGCCTCTAAATAAGGTAATGATTCTACATAAAAAGAAAGCATTTGTTCTTTTCTTTCAGCTAATTCTTCTTGAGTTAACTCTTGTTCTTGTTGGTTTTCCATGATTATATATTTAAAGTTTAAGCAAATATACTAAATATGTTTAAATAAAAAATATTTAAATAAAAAAATCCAGATAAATTAACTTACCTGGATTTGTATACTTAGAGAAGCATAATTAAAAACTATCCTTTAGTTCTTGGCTTTACCATTTTTTTTACATTTCGTATTACTGTTTTTGCATTAGAAACCTTAGCTGCAATCTTAGGATTATTTTTTAAAAATTTACCATTTCCTATTGGTCCTCCCATTTGTTTTTTAACTAGACCTCCATTTTTTAAATTTAATTTTTCTTTAATTTTATCAACAAGACCATACTTTTTATTTGCAGCTATACCACCTATTACAGCTGCTGCTCCAGCTCCTATTTTAGCACCAAGTTTTACTTTATCTGAAGTTGATCTAACTCTAAATGTTTTACTTTTTCCACATTTAGATTTTCTTCTCCTTCTTCTCTTACCATCAGCTGCTATATATTCTTCAGTACAAGAATCATCTGTTGATCCTCCTACTTCATAACTTCTCATAGATCTAATGATCTGATTTTTGTCATCTATCATGATTACCTGTTTTTAATTGTTAAATTTAATATTGTTAGCATATAAAAGTCTCTAGAGATATCTACTTCTACTGTGAAGAAATCTATAACTCCTATTCTAAGTCTTATAGCAAATTTATCCCATTGTTTTCTTGATGTATTCCAGTTGTTTCTAAATTTCATAATTATAAGTTTTTTAACATTTCTATTACTCTTGGACAAGGATACATATCTGACTTGTCTTTTCTTACTGAGTTGTGTGTAAAGATACCTTTATTTCCTTTAAGTGCATCTATATCTATATCCCATATAGATTCATTATAGTCTTTAGGTATATCATAAGTTTCACAAAGATATACTACTAGTTGTCTTAATGATTCTATCTGAGCATCTGTATATGTAAACCAATGTTTGTGACCTTTATAAGGCTTTTCTAAGGTTGTCACATTAGAAGCATTAACTTCTCCTCCTACATAATTATAGTACTTTTTATTTTTAAAAGATATTGGTCCCCAGTTACATACTTCAATACCTATACTTATAGGATCTAAAGATAAATAAGGAACTTTACTAGCTTTAAAAATACTTTCTTTTAAACCTAAATGATATGCCCAGTCTTTAGAACTAAAGCATTGTACAATTGTACCATTTGCTCCAATGATAAATGCTGTAGCAACTCTTTCTGGTTTAGTATCAAAATACTTAGCTACTGATACTGCATCAGGTCCACCTGCTGTGTGGTGTAAATAGATCTGTTTCTTTTCATGTTTAACTTCTATGAATTGACCAGACTTTAACCTGTGCTGAACTATTTTACTTATGTCTAATTTCATAATACATCATCTTTGGTTTCTTTATATGCACTAGTAACAGCTTTAATATTTTTTCTTATTTTATGAAAACTATTTGAAACACTAGTAAGTATGTTATTCTTTGATATATCAAACCAGTTTTCATTTATTGAAGATACTTCCATAAGACAAAGTATTGCCAATAAAATGTTAGTACATAGTGCAGGTGATATAACTAAAGCTTGTAAATTAAAAACCTTTAACATTGCTCCTATAAATGGTGTTAATGCATAATAATCAATTGGAAATATAACTGCTACCATTATAAAATAACCAGCTGTTTTATATAAATAACCAAGTCTTAATATTTTAGATTTAAAAACATCTTTATATTTTCTTTTTGTTTCCTCAGCTATTTTTTTAAGTGATATTAATTTAACAATAGTGTCAACTAGAATAACAAACATTAAAATTAATACAAGCATTTGTATAGGAGCAAAGAAAGATAACATAGCACTAAAAAAGAAAATTATATTTGTTTTCATATCACTGGAATTTGTGCTTTTATTATTCTATACACTATATATAAGATTATTAATATTAACCATATACCACCAAACCAAGCTAAGAAATTTATCCAACCTGGAATATACTTAATCTTTTCTGGTTTAAGTGTTTTGGTTATAGTATTGGTATGATATATATCATTACCCTTGATTGTTTTATAGATTGTTTCAACCTTGGCTTTTGTGTAGTACACATTGTTTTGAAGTTTGGTTTGTAAACTTACTAACTTACCATCCTTGTCTCTAAGATCACCATTTAGTTTAGATATAATATTACCAAGAGAGTCACAATAAAGTGTGTCTAATAGTGTTATTGTTTCTCCAGGGATAGTTATTGTTGTGTCCTTAACTTGTATAACTGTTATTGTACTATCTTTCTGTACACATAATGGACAGTATTTAGCTAGTCTTTTTTCAAGAGAACAAGAAGATAAAACTACAAGTAAAATGATTAAGTATTTCATATACTAAATTTAATTATATACTCTAATTTCTATTGGTGTAGAATTTAATATATTATCATTAGAAGTAATAATATCAATAAAATCTAATGCTCCTCCATAATTTATTGCAAACTCTGGAGCACTACTTACAACTACTATTGGACAAAATGTTTTAGATGCTGGAAATGCACCAAGTAATTGAATTTGATAATTTCCTAAACCTATATATGCCCAAGTTACAGGTCCAATAGTATTTTCTAATACGGTTGCTGTTGGAGCATTATTTGCATTTTGTGATACCAAAGCAACATATGATTTATAAGGTACTTGTCCTGATATAGTTATTTGTGTGCTCATTTTAATACGTTTTAAATAATGTAAATAATTCAGAATAAATAGAATTTCCTGCATTATTAGTATTCCATTGAGCTGTAATAACAAGTGTACTAGCTATAGTAGTATCAAAAGTTGTGTTGTTTATTATACTAAAATTTACACCTTCAAAGTTAAGTCCTGAATTTTTAGTATATGCAAATAATCCTCCTGATGCTATTGAAGCTACAGTAGCTGCTCCTAATTGTCTTATAGTAAAATTAACATCTAATTTCCAATGTTTACTAGTAGTAGCAGACATTGCCATTGCTCCTGTATCTGCTAGTAATATACCTGATGCAGTTTTTACTCTAATTTGTAAAGTAGCTGTACCTACACAAGATAAATGACCTATTAATGATCCACTAAAGCTATCTCCTACTTGAAATCCATTTGCAGGAATAGTAAGAGTTCCTAATCCTCCATCTAATAAACTACCCTCAACAGCAGTGGCTGTTACAGGTGTACTAGAACTAGTCTGAGTATACAGTCTATTTATAAACCCTGAAGGATTTAAAGAATATTTATCTATATTTATCTCAGTACCCATTACTTATGACATATAGGTAATTAAAAATTCAGTACCTGTTGCATCATAAGATACACCTGTTATAGTATTATTTACTCCTGGATCAAAATTAATTGTTACTCCTACTGGTAAAGTAATTCCGCTTACAGTTCCTGCTACTGTTCCTATATTTGCTATAGAAAATCCATATGTACCATTATTAATTGAACCTGCAGCATTTGATAAAGATGTAACCATAGCACTTCTTTGCTGTGGTGGACAACAAACTCCATGATTTAAAGTATCAATGATACCTTGTAATCCTTTTAGCATTTGTAATTGCCACGGAAAATTATTTCCTTTTTGACCGTCTGTTTTTAAATTTCCTACTGACATAGTTTCTTATTTATTTAATTATCATAAAGTGTATTCTTGCAAGACCATTTAATGCAAAAATAGAAGTATTACTAATTAAAATTTTAGCAACACCATTACTAATATCAGTTCTAAGTGTAGGAATTCCAACAAGTCCTTTATATTCTAATGAAACTAATAACACAGAACTTGTTGTAAGTTTATCATTATAAAATAGAAATGTATTTGTACCAGCTGCTGCAGTTGTAAGACTTACAGTTGTTATAATACCACACTCTGTATTAAGTGTAACATCAGTAACAGAACTAGTAATTTGAGTAACAGCACCTTTATTATATAAAGATTGTAAAGTATCTGCATTTATTGCCATTGGTAAATATGCATCATCCCTATTAGGATCTTTAGATCCAACTGCTAATAAATTAATTACATCTGTAGGAAGTTTTTCCCTGTAGTTTCCGGCTTTAATCCAAGAAATAAAATTTAGAATATCCATGATTTATTATTTTTTAAATTATTATATGTTGTATAATGGAATTTTATAATCTGTTCCATTAATCTTAACTGTTAGAAATTTAGCCAATGCTGGTAAAGCAGATCCACCAACAAAAGTATTTGCTGTTGTTGCAAAAGATGTTGGACCTCCTGATGCTCCTACATAATTAGTTGAACTACCTATTACAAGTTGATTACTTCCAGTACCTGTTGCATTATTTCCAAGAATTATTGAACTAGTTGTACCAGTAGTTGCTGTTGAATTATAACCTACAACTACAGTAGAATTTGTTGCAGCTGTACCACTAAAAGAATAAGCTCCAATTACTGTATTTTCTACACCTGTAGTATTACTAACCATACTATTCGCACCAATAGCTGTATTACTAAATCCTGTTGTATTTAAAAAAAATGCACCAGAACCAATACCTGTATTAGAATATCCACTAATATTACTAAGTAAACAAGCTCTACCTACAGCTGTATTGTCTTGTCCTGCATTTTGTGTTAATGTTAAAGAACCTATTGCTGTATTATTAACTGCAGAAATATTTGAAGCTAAAGCATTATTACCAAAAGCTGTATTCTCATTACCTGTAGTATTATTACCTAAAGCATTATTACCAAAAGCTGAATTTTGTGAACCTATAGTATTAAAACCTAAAGCATTATAACCAAAAGTTGAATTTTGTATACCTGCAGTATTATTACCTAAAGCAAACTGTCCAAAACTAGTATTTGATGTAACATTACCTTTACCATTATTCCACACAGTAAGATTTGGACCATTTATTTCAACCCAATAAGGTAATCCTGATCCAGATGGTCCCGGAACTCCTTGTATTCCTTGAGGTCCTTGTGAACCAGGAGATCCTTGAGAAGCTAATAATGCCCACTTAGTAGGATCTAAATTAGGAGTAGTTGCAGATGGTCCTACATTGGCAATACAAAACCATGATGCTCCACCATAACCTACTGCATCATCAATTACATATGTTCCTAATGCAGACCAAGCTCCTTGCCAATTAAGACCAGCAGGACCTACCGGTCCTGGAACACCTTGAGGACCTATTGGACCTTGTGAACCACCAGGAATTACAGTTGCAATTTGATTAATAAAATTTTGTGCAGTTATAGCACCAGCAAGATAGTCATCATCTCTTCTGCCATCTTTAAGGCCGACTGGTATTAATGTTTCTGAAGGAGCAACTGTAGTTACTACTCTTCTTCCTTTAATCCAAGAAATAAAATTTAAGATATCCATGATTGTTTTTTATAAGTTTATATGTATAATATACTAAAAATTATTCAGATAACAAAACTATTATTAATGTTAATTAAGAATACTATTTATATTTACTGTATTTAATTCATCAATTGATGCACATGATTTAATCTGTAATTTTAAATCATTGTTTTTGTTAGTAATACCATCTACAAAAATATTTACCCAAGCTGGTAATATTTCAGATTTTCTAAAACTTTTTTCAATTTCAAAATATATATTATCTGAAATATACTTTCTAGTTATTATTTCTAATTCAGTTAACATATTTTCTTTTAACTCTTCTAAACTTGGTGAAACATTTTTTATATAAATATCATACTCTTGTTGTGATACTTCTCTTCTACCATTTGAATCTATTATTGTGTACATATAATTATTATAAATTTTCTACTAGCACCCCATAGCTTGAAGTTACTGCTGTTAGTGTATTATTCTGAATTGTAAAGTGTAAGTACTGCTGAGTAGTAAAGTCTTTAGATACTATATCAAAGGCTG
>Ga0114977_10000667_pt1 | contig 22675 bp, 18 predicted proteins | sample S_130805_MF_Meta_FD_87026 | JGI IMG/M metagenome (GOLD analysis project Ga0114977, IMG submission 87026) | Freshwater microbial communities from Lake Simoncouche, Canada to study carbon cycling - S_130805_MF_MetaG | ecosystem: Environmental > Aquatic > Freshwater > Lake | place: Lake...
AATCGGGTACGGCAAAAGGCTATTGTTATTGGGATGATGTAAATCAATTTATTGGCTTAGGCACTTCAGGTGGCGTTATAGCGTTAAAACCAACCGGCAACGTGGGTATCGGAACAACTACACCTGCTACCAAACTAGATGTAATGTCTACTTCTGGTTCGGGCAGACAAGATATGTTTCGTATTTTGGCGGGCAACAATACCACAGGAAACGGTGCTTCTATGGCGCTTGGGTCAACCCAAACACATGCCGGTTATATAACTGGTTTGCAAACTTCCAGCAACACTGGCGATTTGACATTCGGAACTCAAACTTCAGGCGCCTATGCTGAAAGAATGCGCATAGTAGGAAGCAGTGGCAACGTCGGTATTGGAACAGCTACACCAACAGCACAATTAGATGTTTTATCCAGCAATACCTATGGAATTTCATCAACAGGCTCAACAACAGGTTCAACTGGTCTTTATCATATTGCAAATTCAAACGCCCCAACTTCGTGGAATTTAGGTGTTGAAGGTGGTGCTTGGGCTAGTGGTGCTGCTTTAGGTTCACTTTATATTGACAAACAGGGTGTTGGTCCAAAGATGACAATTGCACCAGATGGCAATGTCGGCATCGGAACAATTACACCTAGTAGATTATTATCATTAAATAGTACACAATCAGTAATTAGATTGTACAATACAAATACAAATTCTTGGACAGGTTTAGATATTATTGCTAATAATGGAACTTACAATGCCACACTTGGACTTGAAGATGCAACGGGTAAATTTGTAATTGATATGGGACAAAATGCTACAAATGATTTTACAATTTTACAAAACGGCAACGTGGGCATAGGAACAACTACACCTTCAGTCGCATTAGATGTTAACGGCTCTTTTAAAGCAAGCGGAATGCCGACAATTATTTGTCCTATTACTACAGTAGCCGCGGCCAATAATTTTCCATTTGGTACTGCAGAAACACTAACTGGTAACATTAGCTCAGATGCCAGCTCAATAATCATAGGCGAAACAGGCTTGTATCTTATTTCATTTGCGTTGGGATTCAGCAATTCAAGCCATGGTTGGATAACCGTAAACGGAGCTGGCCGGCTTGTTTCCTGGACTAATTCAGATCCCGATATTTTCACCAATACCACAGTAGCGCCCTTAAACTCTGGGGATGTAATTCGATTATACCTTTACTCAGGAACATTCAGTACTGATGCGAACAGAAAATTTATTTGTGTAACAAAATTGCACTAACTTTAATTAAAAACGCAGAGAACGCTAAGAAACCGAAAAGAACTGCAGAGCAAAAAATCAACTCCGCGGTCCATTGCGAAAAACACAGCGAACTCTGCGGTAAAACACATAAATAATGAAAAACAAATACTAAAAATAATAACATGAAAAAAGCAATCTTCATTCTAAGTATGGTTGTACTGGCTCTCGCCTCACAGGCACAGGGTATTTACAACAGCAATGCCCGTATTGTAAGCCAAAGCGGAAGCTATTGGGTGATTTCGGGCGGTAACATTACGCTAACCAGCGAAAGTGCCACCAATCTGGCCTCGGTAGCCAATCTTAAAATTGAAAGCGGAGCTACACTCACCTTGACTTCGGCGAGTTTCCTTACTGTAGCCGGAGCTTTGCAAAACAGCGGTACCTTGGCCGGACCTTCCGGAAGTACAGTGACGCTTTCTGGCTCAGCGGCACAGGCAATCACCGGAACAGGCGCGGCTACATTTGGCAACCTCACACTTACCAATGCCACCGGACTTACCCTTACCGATGCAGGCATCACCGTAAACGGCACCCTCGACCTGGCCAGCGGAATCCTGACCACCGGCAGCAATACGGCCACTATCGGTTCATCAGGAAGTATTGCCAACGCCAGTTCGGCAAAGTATATTGACGGTAAACTGGCGCAGACCTTCAGCGATGTGGGTTCAAAAGTATTCCCCATTGGCAAAGGCGGCAAATACCGTCCGGTAAGCTTCAACTATACCGCCCTAACCGGAACCAGCGTGGTAACTGCCGAACAAACCGAGAGTGCGCTTTCTGGCACTATGCCAGCCAATACCACCTTACTTACCACCGGCCGCTACTGGACCATCAGCCAAACCGGAGGAACCAACCTGCAATATTTCGTTACCCTCGATGCAACGGATTATGCAGCCTCGAACACAGTAGTGATGCTGAAAAAGGATGCCGGAACTATTTTGTCATACGCCACTTCAACGCCCAACTACACCAATGCCGAAGCGCTGACAACGCTCAGCGATTTTGCCCTGGGCGAACTCACTTGCCTGCTTTCAACCGGTCCGGCACCCAAAGTGGCCGATTTGGTTGTTACTGGCGAACCCGGTGCTGTGATAAAATGGTATGAAGCCGAAACAGGTGGAGACCCGCTGGAAGGCAGTACTCACCTGGTAACAGCTACCGATTATTGGGCAAGCCAAACGGTGAATGGGGTTGAAAGCATCGGCCGGTTTAAAGTAACAGCCACAATCAACGATTGCTACATCACCATTACCACAACTGCTGCAGGCAGTATTGGAGCAACCACGGCCAGCAGTGGAGGGACCATCAGCAACAATTGCGGAGGCACAGTAACTGCCAGCGGAGTTTGCTGGAGTACCTCAACAGGCCCGCACGCAACGGGAAACCATACAAGCGACGGAGCAACAACCGGTTCATTTACAAGCAGTATAACCGGCCTTACCCTGGGCGCTACTTATTATGTGAGGGCGTATGCAACCAACAGCTCCGGAACGGCTTACGGGGATGAGGTGAGTTTTACCACCCATTAGGAGTGTCGCTTAGTAAGAATCCTCTTATTGGCGTGCGTCTTATTTCCTGACGCATGTCATTATATTTCAACCACTTGGGTGCACATGGATCGCGGTGCACAAGCTGGATACATGGAATGTGGTGCAAGCGTTGGAGACTGGCGCATGCATCGGAGGCGCGCAAACCAAAAGGCTTTATTTTAGTACAAATTATGAAACGTAGAGTTCCCTGACCCATTTCATGTTCAGATTATTACTTTTTATACTAAATTTGAAAACCGTATTAATAATCAAAAACCCGAAGAATAGGTATTCTCCTCTTTTCCCGGTTCCAAGTCTCTCCCTATGAAAAAAAGATTTTTCAGCATCAGCTTGTTTATACTATGCATACTCTCGCTTTCTATTCAGTGCAGCAGGAACAGTGATGAAGCTTATCGTTATAAATTCAGTTTTATCACTGAGGAATTCAAGCCTTTGAATTATGTTGAAAATTCTTCTTTAACCGGTCTGGCTCCCGAAGTGTTGAAAGTTGTATGCCAGCGGCTGAACATCCCCTTCGAAGTAAAGGTGCTTCCATGGAACGAAGGCTATAGCCTTGTTCAACAGACTGATAATGCTGTGCTGTTTTCAACCATACTCAACAGCGAGCGAAAAGACCTGTTCAAATGGGCTGGTCCTATTGCCACACTCGACTGGCTATTTTATGCCACACCTCAAAATCATATCAATCTCAATGCGCTGGAAGATGCTAAGCTTGCAGGCAGAATAGGGGTAATAGCAGACTATTCCATTGAGCAGTTCCTGGTCGGACAGGGATTTACCAACCTGGTTTATTGCTCTGACAACATTGATGCATTCGACAAACTGCTGAAAGGTGAGATCGACCTGTTCCCATCCGACAGAATTACTGCTGAGGCAGCGCTTAACTCATTGAACAAAACTATATACGCCGTTTCGGAGAAGCTGACCATCCGCACTGATATGGTATATTTTGCATTTAATAAAAAAGTGCCCGACGATGTGGTAGCTGATTTTCAGCAACAAATTGATATACTGAAAGAAGACGGAACCCTGAAAGGACTATACCGTAAGTTTATGTCCTCTTCGGATATACCGGGTACCCTGCAATTATACACCGAACAGTATCCTCCCATCACTTTTCGCGATAATACCGGTGAAATAACAGGCTTCGGAGCCGACCTCGTGAAAGAGCTAATGAAAAGGAACCAACAGTTTTTTGATATAAAACTCTCTTCCTGGAGCAATGGTTACGAACTCGCCTTGCATAATCCCAATTTCTGCCTGTTTACTATGGATCGTACGGCCCTGCGCGAAAACCTGTTTCAATGGGTAGGCCCTATTGGAACCAATACAACCTGGTTTTATACCAAAACAGGTTCAGGAATTACGATATCCACATTGGAAGAAGCAAAGAATTTGCAAGCTGTCGGCACGGTAAGTTCATGGTTTTCGGATCAGTACCTGCGCGAACTCGGGTTTACAAACCTGGTGTCGGGCAGTGAGCCCGGCGTTTTGGCTACGAAACTGATGAACGGTGAAATTGATGCCTTTGTATGTTCGGGTATTACTTTCCCTGTTATTCTGAAAGAATCGGGTTACGAGTACAGCCAGGTAGTACCTTCTTATGCATTGATGTCGTCAGACTATTATATTGCCTTTTCGAAGTCGACTCCTGCTGCTTTTGTTAGCCAGTGGCAGTCAACATTGGAACTACTGAAACAGGATGGAACGTATGAAGCCATTTCGAAGAAGTGGCTGCCTTGAAAAGCGAGTTAATGAAGTAAAATACCTGTAAATCAATTATAAAAGATTGAATTTTCCGGATATTAACTGGTTTTATTCATTTTTGCAATGCGGCCTGGATCTGTAAGTTTGCTGAGTCAATTAGCAGCGATTTCGTGGCCCATTGAAGCGCGGTGCTAGTGTTGGAAACTCGCGCTAACTGTGCTCTAAGAATTATAAAAAAACCCTGCAGGGGGATGCAGGGTTTCTGTAAAAAGTAAGTCGAAGCGGGATTCAGCCTACGGGAGTAATTTCTTTATAATTTCAGAAATCATTTTATTATCAGCTTTGCCGGCAACTAATTTGCTGGCTATACCCATCACTTTACCCATATCCTTGCTGCTGCTTGCTCCGGTATCAGTAATTACTTTCTGAACTATGGCAAGTAAATCGTCTTCACTCATTTGCTCAGGAAGATATTTCTCAATAATGGAGGCCTGGAATATTTCAGGTTCGGCCAGGTCGGGACGACCCTGTGCCTTGTATATCTCAGCACTTTCGCGGCGTTGTTTTACCAGGCGCTGAAGCATCTTTAACTCCACACTGTCGGGAATAACTCCTCCGCTAACGTCCTTGCCTGTTTTTTCGAGCAGCAAAGCAGCTTTTATGGATCGTAAGGCTTCAAGTTTATCCTTGTCCTTATTGATCATTGCCTGCTTTATATCCTCATTAATCAGTTTTTCAAGTTCCATGTTTCTTCCTGTTTAGTCTACGTTATCGTGCAGGAATGAGTTGTTTTCCCTGAGGCCGGTTTTGTTGTTGCTGTCGGTGCCTAACGTATAACGTGAAACAGAGCTTTCGTTCAGCTGGCTTGCATCCGGTAAGTCGACATTGCGCCGCATATAAGCCGGAACTCTTTCCATTTCTTCCACATTGGAAGTGCTCATGGGTTTGTGACTCAGATTTTTAAGCTTGCTGATACGATCCTGGCGCTGGTCCTCCTGCTCTGTATTCTGTCTTTCAACATGAGTAGGAACGTAGACTGTTGCTTTTATTTCAGGCATCTGCACAGGCATTACAATTTCCAGTTCAGGCTCCTGATGGAAAAATGATCTTATGATAACAGGTTCCTGATTTTGGTTGCTTGTTTCCTGAATGGATTCGGATATCTCCGGAGCACTTTCGGTAAAAAGTGAAACAGGAGCAGTATTTATATTTAATTCAGAGATAATGCGAATCGGTTCTTCTGCAACTCTGAGCGGTTTCAGGGGTTCGATAAGTTGAACTTCGTTGATTGGTTCCACCTTAACTGCCTGTGGTGCATACAGCGTGTTCTGGCCTTCGTTAAGATTATGTTTGGTAACAACAGGCTTGTTAAATCCTGTTGCGATAAGGGTTATCGAGATTTCATCATCCAGGTTATCGTCAACACCGTCGCCCCATATTACATTGGCTTCTTCACCGGTACGCGATGTGATATAGCCGGTGATTTCGTTTAGTTCTTCTAGCGAAATTTCATTTTTCCCCGAAGTGATGTAGAGTAAAACGTTCGAAGCGCCTACAATATCGGTATCATCGAGCAAAGGAGAGTTTAAAGCCATTTCAACAGCTTTAACAGCACGGTCGGGACCGCTTGCCATACCTGCACCCATAATTGCTTTGCCACTGCCTTGCATTACGGTTTTCACATCTTCGAAATCGACATTGATACGGCCTGTAACAGTGATGATTTCAGCAATGCCTTTGGCTGCAATTGCTAATACATTGTCGGCTTTACCGAACGCCTGGCTGAGTTTCATGTCGCCCTGCATATCCAGTAACTTGTCGTTACAGATAATAAGCGTGGTATCAACATATTTTTTCAGTTCTTCGATTCCTGCATTAGCCTGCAACTCACGTTTACGTCCTTCGAAATTGAAAGGTTTAGTGATAATGCCTACTGTAAGGATGCCAAGTTCACGTGCAATCTGAGCGATAACAGGCGCAGCGCCGGTTCCTGTTCCACCACCCATACCTGCGGTGATAAACAGCATGGATGTATTGTGTGAAATAAGCTCCCTGATCTCATCAGCAATCTGTATTGCAGCATCGCGACCTACCGAAGGATTTGCTCCTGCACCCAAACCTGTACTCCCCAGCCTGATCTTATTCGGAACGTCACATTTATTAAGCGATTGGGCATCCGTATTGCAAATATAGAAATCAACACCCTTGATACCTTGCTTGTGCATGTATGCAACAGCGTTGCTTCCACCTCCTCCGACACCTATTACTTTTATGATTGGAGCCTGTTCCTCAGGCTGATCGAATTTTAACATATCAGTCATTTTTCTCCCCCTAAAATTAAATGTTTAATATACTTGTTGTTTTTCGTTACTTACTTTTTTACTAACAAAATACTTGTTAATTACTAACTTATCCCATCGCCAAAAAAACGGTCGAGCCACTCCGACACCTTATTATGTTTGACAACGGTTGGTTTTTCCGGCACACCAGGTTCTTCTGGCAATGTCACATCATTTTTAATACGCGAAATGTCGGCACGTTGCATTCCCAGCAGCACCAGGCCAAGGCCAGTCGAATACATAGGGCTGGTCATTTCTTCGGCTGAATTGCTGGCCAGGTGTTCGTTAGGGAAACCTATGCGGGTATCCATTCCGGTAATAAACTGCGTGAGTTGTTCTATATGCTTGAGCATAGCGCCGCCTCCGGTTAACACAATACCTGCAATTAGTCTTTTCTCCAAGCCTGTGCTTTTAATCTCCTGGTATACGGCCTCTATGATTTCTTCCATACGGGCCTGTATAATCTTGGCCAGGTTTTTCAGCGTAATTTCTTTAGGTGCTCTTCCCCTTAGTCCCGGTATGGCAACTACTTCTTCAGCACGGTTTTCGCTTGCGAGGGCCGAACCGAATTTTACTTTCAGATCTTCAGCATGTTTTTTAATAATGCTGCATCCTGCTTTAATGTCTTCAGTAATTATTTCGCCACCGAAAGGGATCACGGCAGTATGCCTGATAATTCCGTCCAGGAAAATGGCCACATCTGTTGTCCCACCTCCAATATCTACCAAAACCACCCCGGCTTCTTTCTCGTCAGTACTCAGCACGGCTTCGGCTGACGCAAGGGGTTGCAGAATCATATGCTGTAGGTTGTAGCCCGATTTTTCGATGCATTTCATGATATTCTGAGCAGCCGAAGTCTGAGCGGTAACAATATGGAAGCTGGCTCCCATCTGATGTCCCAGCATGCCTTTCGGATCTTTTACCCCGCTTTCTCCGTCGATAATAAACTCCTGAGGCAGAACATCAATGATCTTTTCGCCCGGGTTCATGGCAATATTATAGATGCTGGAGGTAAACCGGTCGATATCTTCCTGGCTGATTTCAGTGTCGGGATTATGCCGTATGGTGCTTGCCCTGTGCTGTATACTCCGTATATGCTGCCCTGCAATTCCCACATTCACTGTACGAATGGTAACTTTTGAATGAACCTGGGCTTCATTAATGGCAGTTTGAATGGAATTTACAGTGTTCTCGATATTGGTTATCACACCACGGCGTACGCCTATGGATTCGGTATGGCCATACCCTAAAACCTCAATTTTGCCAAACTCGTTGCGGCGTCCCGCAATAGCAGCAATTTTAGTGGTTCCTATATCTAATCCGACTACGATTTCAGTTTGCATAGTTTTAAATTTATTTTGTGCACACAACTTGATTTTTATATTCCAGATTTAACTTACGGTACTTGTTCCATCCGGTTTTAACAAGACCATATTTATAAAAATATTTCAGGTTTTCGAATTTTTCGGCTGCATCGGTAGTATCTCCGAAGTTGATAATATGCGAACCCGCTTTGGTTACCAGCTGTATTTTGCCGTTTGTGGTTATATATACCTGCTCTATAAGTGCATTGAGGATACTGTCGGGCATGATCAGTTCAGCTATCAGATGGAGATTGTAAAGGCTTTGTAATCTGGCGCGCAGCACATGGCTCGAGTCAGGTACCGAAAAAATATTCCTGCCATCGCTCAACGGGCTTTCAATCTGACCTGTGGCTATCAGAGCTTTATAAGGATACAAAGGGTCAAGAGGCATGATCCGTCCTTTGTGGTCAATATAATGCTGCTGCCCGTCGGGAGTGAAATACCTGATTACCGGTATACACTGGTCGGCTTTAATAATCAGATCGCCTTCAACGGTGAGTAGTACATCCGAGTTTTCGAGATAGGGATTTTTTTGTACAAAATCAGTTATGCCGGCTATATCAACATTGTTAATGGTTTTTGTTTGCAGCTTGCCAAATTTTTTGGTGATTTCGGCTATCAGGTCATGCCCGCTCATTAAAGGCTGTGAGCCCACATAATCGATGTTACAACTTATGCTTCGGCACTGTTTAACGGCGTGCATGGCATTGGCAAAACTCATCATGACTACAACACCTGCTGCTATTGCAATCCATAAGGTAATGAGTAATATTTTTACCAATAGCTTCATACTAATTGTTTTTATGGCCGGTGAAAAAATTTTCAATAGGTTCAACCAGGGTGTCGATATCACCGGCGCCCATGGTTAGCAGTATTTCAGTATGCCGGCCCTTGAAAAAACCGGGAATATCATCTTTCTGAACCAGGTGTTTATTGCCGTGGTTCATTAACGAAAGGAGCATTTGTGAATCAATACCCGGTATCGGGAGTTCGCGTGCAGGATAAACAGGAAGCAGAAGGATTTCATCGAGCAGCGACAGACTCTCAGCAAATTCAACTGCAAAATCGCGGGTTCTGGCGAAAAGGTGCGGTTGAAAAATACCCGTTATTTTCCGTCCCGGAAACATATCCCTGGCTGAACCGATGCATGCTTTTAACTCGGCAGGATGATGCGCATAATCGTCGATATATACGAGGCTGGTTTCATTAAGCCTGATATCGAAGCGGCGTTTTACACCTTTAAAAGTGGCAAGTGCTTTGCTTAATTCGTCAGGAGTAACGCCACATAGCATTGCTGCAGCTAATGCGGCAACAGCATTTTCAACATTGTATAAACCTGGAATTCCAAGAACAAGGTTGTCGATTTTGCCATTCGGATAGTGAAAATCAAAATGATACAGGCTGTTTTCGAGGCTCAGATTTGTAGCATAGTAATCAGCTTCTTCGTTAACCGCATAAGTATACACATGGCTGTCAGACGGCATTTGCAGCGGAAGCTCAAGTCCCTTTTTAATTATAAGTGATCCTTGTGTTACAATATTACCCGTAAAACTGCTGAAAGCCTCATGTATAGCCTCATGATTTCCATAAATATCGAGGTGGTCGGAATCTGTGCTTGTAATAATAGCAATATAAGGGTAGAGATGAAGAAACGACCTGTCGTATTCATCGGCTTCGGCTACCAGGTAGGGTGATGTTCCGGAAAGGAGAAGGTTATTGTCGTAATTCCGCGAAATGCCCCCCAGAAAAGCCTGGCAGCCCACATGTGATTGCTGCATGAGGTAAGAAACCAGGGTCGAAGTAGTGGTCTTTCCATGAGTGCCGGCACAGGCTATGGTTTTGTATTCGGATGATAGCATACCCAGTACTTCTGCTCTTTTCATCATACGAATGCCGCTTTTCTGAAGATACTGGAATTCGGTATTTTGTGCAGGTATGGCAGGCGTATAGACAACCAGGCCTGTTTCAGCAGGTATTAATGTAAGAGCTTCGTGATAATGAATAAACATGCCTTCTTTCTCAAGCTGTGAAGTCAGGGCGGTACAGGTGCGGTCATATCCATGTACCTCATAGCCTTTTGCGATAAAATAGCGCGCCAGGGCACTCATGCCTATGCCTCCGATTCCGAGGAAATAAATTATATGTTCATTTACTTTTAAAGGCATATACCGGGCAATGTTATTTTTTTTGTTTTTAATGCTAGTCCGAATACCAGTTCGGCGATCTTTCCTGCTGAATTGTGCATGGCCATAGAACTTATATTGGTGCGTAGAGTCTTTTGTGCCGGGGTGTCGGATGCCAGCGATAAGATGGCGCTGATTAAACCGGCATGAGCTTCCGAATCTTTCACCATCACAGCTGCTCCGCGTGAAGTAAGTGCAAGGGCATTCTTTGTCTGGTGATCTTCGGCAACATTAGGCGAAGGCACCAGGATTGAAGGTTTGCCGGTAATACACAATTCGGAAATGGCGATGGCTCCTGCTCTCGAAACCACTATGTCAGCAGCAGCGTAAGCCATATCCATTTCCTTGATGAAAGGCATGGTGATTATTCCCTTTTCCTTCCAGGCTGTTGCCGCCTGTGATGCCTGTTCAGCATAAGATTTTCCTGTTTGCCAGATAAGCTGAATGCCTGCCGACGATAATTCTTCCAGTCCTGCATGTATGCTCTGGTTGATTGTCTTCGCCCCAAGGCTGCCGCCTACAACGAGTAAAGTGATACTGTCGGGCTGAAGATTAAAATGAAGCAGTGCTTCAGCTTTTGTTTTGTTGTTGAATTCTATATCATTTCTTACCGGGTTTCCTGTCAGCCGGATTTTGGAGGCAGGAAAGAATTTTTCCATACCCTCGTATGCCACGCATATATAATCGGCTTTTGATGCCAGCATTTTATTGGTTATTCCCGGAAATGAATTCTGTTCCTGAATAACAGCCGGGATGCCTAACCAAGAAGCCATCCGGAGGGTGGGACCGGAAGCATAACCGCCGGTGCCAATCACTACATCGGGTTTAAAAGTTTTAATGATTTTCCGTGCACGGTAAAGGCTTGCGATAACTTTAAACGGGAACATAAGGTTGCCGGTTGTGAGCCTGCGCTGCAATCCGCTTATCCACAATCCTTCGATCGGATAACCGGCAGCAGGAACTTTCTCCATCTCCATACGGCCTTTGGCGCCCACAAACATAATGGCAGCATCAGGAGCCGTGGCTTTTATTGCATTCGCAATTGCCACCGCCGGGAATATATGTCCCCCGGTTCCGCCTCCGCTGAGTATTACACGTATGGGATTAGTCTGCTGCATGTTCTGTTTCAGTTGTTATTTCGGTTGTTTCTTCCGCTTCGTCCATTTCCTTGCTTACACTCAGAATAATTCCTATTGCAATGCTTGTAAACCAGATGCTGGTTCCTCCCATGCTCACCAGGGGCAGTGGCTGACCCGTAACCGGTACCAGGTGAACGGCAACGGCCATATTTGCAAAGGCTTGTATTATAAGACTTATCGTAACTCCAATAGCCAGCAAGGCCCCGAAATTCCCGGGCGCTTTTATGGCAATCCGGATTCCGCGATAGAGCAGAATCAGGTACATAAGAACTACAATTAAAGCGCCTATGGCACCATATTCTTCGATGATGATGGCAAAAATAAAATCATTAAAAGGGTTAGGCAGAAAATTTTTCTGCATGCTGTTACCGGGTAGTTTGCCAACGATACCTCCGTTAGCAATGGCAATTTTTGCCTGTTCAACCTGGTAGTTTTCGTCGCTGTCACCTCTGCCTCCGAAATTTTCGATACGGTTTTGCCATGTTCCCAAACGGCCGCTCGACTTGGGCGATACGATCAGGAAAGTAATGAAAAGAGCCAGGGCTGCAATACCTATTCCGGCAAGCGCGAGCAGGTATCTGAATTTCACACCCCCTATGAACATCAAAACGATACAGGTAACAAAAAGAATAGCTGCTGTTGAAAGATTGGCAGGTAAAATAAGACCGCAAATGATCAGAACGGGCAGGAGTATGGGTATGAAAGCACTTTTCAGGTCCTTGATATTTTCCTGTTTTTTGGCAAGCATGCGGGCAACAAACATGATAAGTGCCAGTTTAGCAAGATCCGAAGGCTGAAACATGATATTAACACCCGGCAATGTGGTCCAGCGTGCTGCTTCGTTACGCACTTCCCCGAAAACAAGTGTATAAAAAAGAAGGGGTGCTGCCACAATAACCGCCAGCATGGATATTTTGGCATAATAAACATACTTTATTTTATGCGCTGCATACATAAGTACAAATCCAAAAATAAGAATGCCCAGGTGCTTCAGAAGGTAATATTCTGTATTCCCCTGTTTGAACCTGTAGGCTAGTGTTGTGGTAGAACTGTAAACAGCCAGCACAGAAAATACAGAGAGTATAATCACAACTCCCCATATAACTTTATCCCCACGTATTTTCGGAACTATCTGCACCATTTTTGATTCGGGTTATGCCTGTTTTATTATAAATCTCTGACTGCCTGTTTAAATTTATCGCCACGCTCTTCGTAATTTTCGAATAAGTCGAAGCTGGCACATGCCGGTGATAGCAGTACGGTATCTCCTTTTTTGCCGATTGTATATGCTGTATTAACAGCCTGTTCAGCTGATAGGGTTTCGTAGATGGCTTCGACCTTACTGCCAAAAAGTTCAATTATTTTTTTATTGTCGATCCCAAGGCAGATAATAGCTTTCACTTTTTGTGCCACCAGTTCCTCGAGTTTGCTGTAGTCGTTGCCCTTGTCAATACCCCCGGCTATCCATATCACAGGCGATTCAACCGTTTCGAGCGCATACCATGTGCTGTTAACATTGGTTGCCTTGGAGTCATTGATAAAATCAATGCCATGGATACGTGCAACAAACTCGAGCCTGTGCGGTACATTCTCAAATGCACTCATCGACTGGCGGATGCTTTCCTTACGGATACCAATCAGGTTCGTGGCAATTGAGGCGGCCATGGTGTTGTACACGTTGTGTTTGCCTTGTAGGGCGAGTTCTTCCAATGTCATGGTAAAGGGGTTATTATTTATGTTTATATGTATATTTTTTTCAAAACAATACGCATTCGTTGAAGTAATTCCTGGCTGACAACTTGTGGTATAAATGCGGGCTCCCAGTTTGCGGTTGCCAACTTCTGCTGCACTTACACTGTCATCCAGGCAATAGATAAAGGCATCTTCCCGGGTCTGATTCTGAGCAATTCTGAATTTCGAGTCCACATAGTTTTCAAATTTGTGATCATACCGGTCGAGGTGATCAGGAGTGATGTTGGTAAGTATGGCTATGTCGGCTTTAAACCTGAACATACTGTCGAGCTGAAAAGAGCTGATCTCAAGCACATACCAGTCGAATGTATGCAGCGCTACCTGTAGTGCGAAACTTTCGCCAACGTTTCCGGCCAGTCCTACGTTCATACCTGCATTTTTCATGATATGGTATATCAGAAGGGTGGTGGTGGTCTTACCATTGGATCCCGTGATGCATATTTTACGTGCATCAGTGTACCTGGAAGCAAATTCTATCTCCGAAACCACCGGTATCTGTGCAGCTTTTATCTTTTGTATCAAGGGTGCAGAAAGAGGTATTCCCGGGCTGATTATTACTTCATCGGCATCAAGGATATTTTCCTCTGTATGCCTGCCTTCTTCGAATGCTATTTCAAAATGAGAAAGAACGTCTTTGTATTTTTCTTTTATTTTTCCGGAATCGGACAACCAAATCCTGAATCCCTGTTTCTTAGCCAGCACTGCTGCTCCTGTTCCGCTTTCACCTGCTCCCAGTATGGCTATTTTTTTATTCATCTTCCGGGTCTTTACCTGATCTTCAGTGTAATTATCGAAATCAGTGCGAGGGCTATCCCAATAATAAGGAACCGCATCACAATCTTTGGTTCCGGGTAGCCTTTCTTCTGGTAATGATGGTGTAGTGGGGCCATCAGGAAAATCCTTTTTCCTTCGCCCGTTCTTTTTCGCGTGTATTTGAAATAGGTGACCTGTATGACCACTGATAGATTTTCAGCGATAAAAATTCCGCACAATACAGGTATAAGTAATTCCTTACGTATCATTATGGCAAATGCTGCGATAATGCCACCCAGAGCCAGGCTCCCTGTATCGCCCATAAATACCTGGGCAGGATACGAATTGTACCAGAGAAATCCGACACAAGCCCCTACCAAAGCACTTATAAACACTACAAGCTCACCGGTATTCGGGATATACATGATATTCAGATAATCAGAGAATACTATATTGCCGCTTACCCATGCCAGCAGTCCCAGCGTAATAGCTATTACGGCTGAGGTCCCGGTCGCCAGCCCGTCCATTCCATCGGTAAGGTTGGCACCGTTAGAGATAGCAGTTATGATCAGTATCACCATGGGGATAAAAATCAGCCATGCATAATTCCTGTAATCGTCGCCAGCCCATTTTAACAGGATTGCATAATCAAATTCATTGTTTTTTAAGAATGGTATAGTCGTTTTGGTCGACTTAACAGGAGTCGCCCTGAATTTCTTATTATGATCCTTTACCTGTTCAAAAGCAGTAAGTGTTCCTGCTTTGATTTCTGTTTTCTTCTCAGGGAAACGTTCTCGTATTACAATGCCTGGATTAAAATAAAGTACGGATCCAATTACCAGGCCTGCAACAATCTGCCCAAGGATTTTAAATTTCCCGGCAAGTCCTTCTTTGTTTTTCCTGAAGACTTTAATATAATCGTCCAGGAAACCTATCAGGCCAAGCCATACAGTTACGAAAAGCATCAGAAGAATATAGATATTCAGGATTTTAGCAAAAAGTAAAGTTGGAATCAGGATAGCTCCCAGTATGATAAGCCCTCCCATGGTAGGAGTTCCGGTTTTTGCCATTTGCCCTTCAAGTCCAAGTTCTCTTACCGTTTCGCCAATCTGTTTTGTGCGCAGGTAGTTAATAATCCGTTTCCCGTAAATAAGCGAGATGAAAAGTGAAAATATCGTGGCCATTCCTGCACGGAACGAGATGTATTGAAACAACCCGGCTCCGGGAACATTGTACGCTTTATCCAGGAATGTAAAGAGATAATATAGCATATGGCGTTATTTTTCGGTTTTACTAGTTATTTTTCAGTTAAAGCAGGTATTTCTTCAGAATTTCTTTGTCATCGAAAGCTTGTTTCACACCCTTTATCTCCTGGTATTTCTCGTGACCTTTTCCTGCAACCAGAATCACATCATTGTCGCGCGACATAGCACAGGCAATACGGATGGCGTCGTGCCTGTCAGTGATATTCTGCACATTGCGGGCATACTCTTTTTCAACTCCGCTAAGCATTTCGGCAATAATAAGTTCAGCATCTTCACTTCGGGGATTGTCGGAAGTAAGTATTACCCTGTCGCTCAGACGGGCTGCAATTCGTGCCATTACCGGGCGCTTTGCTTTGTCCCTGTCGCCTCCGCATCCAACTACAGTTATAAGCATTTCATTGCCTTTACGGAGTTGGTTAATGGTTTCCAGAACATTCTGTAAAGCATCGGGGGTGTGTGCATAATCCACAATTCCGATAATTCCCTGCGGGGATTTTATATAGTCGAAACGGCCTTCAACACTTTCGAGATTGCTCAATATGGTAAGTACTTCCAGCGGATCCTGTTCCAGCAATACGCTGGCAGCATAAACTGCAATCAGGTTATATCCATTAAATTTACCAACCAGACGGCACCATGTTTCATGGCCGGCAAGGTCAAGATGCAGGCCATCGAGCGGTGCTTCAATAATCCGGCCCTTGAAATCAGCCATCTTCTGAAGACTGTAGGTATGCTTTCCGGCTTTTGTATTCTGAAGCATGACCAACCCGTTGCGGTCGTCAATATTGGTCAGGGCAAAGGATGTGGAAGGCAAGGTATCAAAGAAGCGTTTTTTTGCTTTCAGATACTCGTCAAATGTTTTATGGAAATCTAAATGATCGTGTGTGATATTGGAGAAAATACCTCCTGCAAAAGTCAGTCCTGCAATCCGGTTCTGAACTACAGCATGCGAGCTAACCTCCATAAAGCAGTAGCTGCATTCTCTCTCCACCATAAGGCTCAGCAGCTGGTTCAGCTTTATAGCATCGGGTGTGGTGTGAGTGGAAGCTATAATTTCATCATCAACTCTGTTCAGTATGGTTGAAAGTAAGCCTGTATGATAACCGAGTTCCCTGAAAAGGTTGAACAGCAGCGTAACCGTGGTTGTTTTTCCGTTGGTGCCGGTTATTCCGACCAGCCTCAGCTTTTCCGAGGGGTTGCCAAACCAGTTCGAAGCAATGACTCCGGCAGTAAAACTGCTATCGTCCACCAGAATGTAAGCAACTTTGGGATTTGTATTTTCCGGAATGTTTTCGCAAAGGATGGCAAGTGCTCCCTTTTCAATAACCTGTTCAATGTAGTCGTGCCCGTCGACACGGGTACCTTTCACGGCAAAAAACATGCTTCCTGAAATAGCTTCACGCGAATCAAAGCAGATACCGGTGATGCTGACATCAGCAGTACCCAGTACTTTCTTTGTGTTTACGTTGCGAAGCAGTTCAGGCAGTGTCTTCATATTGAATGGTATAGTCCTATTAGTTAAAAGTCTTAGTTCTTTAATCCCAGGCTAAGCATAACCGGTGAACCGGGGAGTATCCGGCTTCCCGGAGCCAGCGACTGCTGTTTTACAAGTCCGGCGCCAGTTATCGTTACGGTAAGTCCCAGTTTTTCGAGCAGGTAAACGGCATCCCTGGCGCCCATCCCTACCACACTGGGCAGGGTTTTCTGGTTTTCGGCAACAGCAGCAAACCTGTTACCTGAGCTATCGGAGACCTGTGTGCCCCATTCGCCAACCGGGCCTATATCCGCCTTGTAACCCAGCCATTGGCTCAGGTAGCGGATGTCCTGTGTGTAACCGGCTTTCATTGGATTCGTGCGAAGGGTATTTGTTGTATCAACCCAGTTCATGCCTACATCCGGGTCAGTGGCATAAATGCGGTCGGCAATTTCGCGGAATACAGGTGCTGAAATAGTTCCGCCATAATAACCGCCAACCGAAGGATTGTTGATCACTACGATGCAAGAGTATTTCGGGTTATCGGCAGGGAAATAGCCGACAAAGGAGCCTTTATAATTGGTTTTGTTATACCCGCCACGGTTCTGTGCTACCTGGGCTGTTCCTGTTTTACCGGCAACTTTATAGATAGGATTTTTAAGGGCTGAGCCGGTTCCATGATCCACAACAGCTTCGAGCATGGTCCTGGCCATGGCAAGAGCCTCTTTTGATGCAATCTTTGGGTTTATTACCTGTGTTTCGAAAGTCTTGACCGGCATTCCTGCATTGCGGACTTCTTTTACAAAATGAGGCTTAACCATAACACCCTCATTTGCTACAGCATTATAAAAGGTAAGGATTTGAAGAGGGGTAAGAGCCACTTCGTATCCTATCGACATCCATGGAAGCGATGAATTCGACCATAGGCCGTCTTTAGTCCCAAGAATTTGAGGCCGGCCTTCTCCTTTTATCTCAAGCCCAAGTTTTTTATTAACGCTGAAGCTGTGTAAGCGATCGACAAAAGCTTGTGGATTGGCAGCATAAGCCCTGTAAATAACTTTTGAAATGCCAACATTCGATGACTTCTCAAAAGCTTGTTGTACGGTCATAACTCCTCCACCCAGGTGAGAGTCTTTCATTGTGCGCCGGCCATACTGGGTTGTGCCCCCGGTTACGTCAACTATATCGCTTAGTTTGGCTTTCCCGTCCTCGAAAGCAGCAAGTAAGGAGAAGAGTTTAAAGGTTGAGCCAGGTTCGGTGCTTTCGCCTATGGCATAGTTGTACAACTCTTCGTAAGTGCCGTCTTTGGTCCTGCCCAGGTTGGCGATAGCCCTTACTTCACCGGTTTTTACTTCCATCAGGATAGCACAACCATGGTCAGCCTTGTTTATTTCAAGCTGCCTTAAGAGTGCTTCCTCTGCTACATCCTGTATATTGATATCGATGGTAGTAATAATATCGGCTCCGTTAACAGGGTCAATTTCATTGCTCCTGTTCATGGGGCGCCAGTTTCCATCAGGAATGCGCTGGTACAGCTTTTTACCTGCCATGCCTTGCATCTCACTGTTGAAAGCACTTTCGATGCCTACATTATTTGAATTGCCGTCCTTGAACCAGCCTAAAGTACGATACCCTAAGTGATCGTAAGGATAAACCCTTTTGTTCTGAACCGTTGTAATTAGTCCGCCGCTGTTTTTGCCTATCCTGAAAATCGGAAATTTCCGGAGGGCTTTCAGCTGATCGAAATTGGCTTTCCGTTTGATTAGCAGGTAACGGTTTTTGCTGATACGTCCCTGTACCAGCAACGATTTGTATTCCTGCCGGGTTTTATCATGGAAATACGTCGACAGGCTGATGGCCAGCGAATCCACATTGTTTTCGAAAGTAGTATCTGCAATAAGCGGTGAAGCTGCGTCCATGCGGACTTCGAAGAGCGGAACTGACGTAGCAAGCATTTCGCCGTTAACATCGTAGATATTCCCCCTGTTAGGTTCAATATTAAAATATTTGAGCGAAAGTTTCTCAGCTTTAGCCTTCCACATTTCCCCCTCTGCCAGTTGGATATAGAGGATCTTAGCGACAATAGCCAGGCCTATGACAAACATAAAGCCATAAACCAGGTACACACGCGTAAGTATCGATTTCCTTGAATCCATCGGTTTTTTTATTCTCTTTAGTTTTTAATCTGCTGTTCAATCAGGATTTTACGGGGCGGGCTTTTCGACTCTTTCAGACCCCTGTTCAGTAGTCTTTTGGCAATTTCGGTCTGACGTGTGGTTTGCATCAGTTTCGACTTGGTATTGATATATTCGAAACGTTGCTCTTCAATCTGTTTTTTTGTTTTGCTGATACTTATAATGGAACGGTTGGCATAATTTGAATTAAAAATGTAAAGCATCCCAATGGCGGTCAGGAATAACAGGAAGGGCAGAAGCCTGATTACCTTGTCGCGAACCAGGAAGGAGCCTTCAAGAATGCTTTTTATCTTTCCTCCCGAAGGATTATCTTTCTTTTTGCGTTTCTTCGCTGGCTCAGCCTGGGCCGGCTGGGTTTTCGGCTCGTTTGCAACTTCTTCTGCAACTGTATTTATTGTATTGCGGGTTTCGTTCATACTACTGGTTTTTGAGCGATTCGCAATTTTGCACTCCTCGAACGGGGATTGCTTTTCAATTCAGCAGCGGCCGGAGTTATAGGCTTGCGTGTTATTGCTTTCAAAGGGGTGATTATATTTCCAAAAAAATCTTTTTCCGGTATGCCTTCAAAATTGCCGGTCTTCATATAGTTTTTAACAAGGCGGTCTTCGAGCGAATGATAGGAGATAACCACCAGCCTTCCGCCCGGTTTCAATGCATCAGCACATTGTTTCAGCATTGCCTGAAGGGCACCCATCTCATCGTTTATTTCGATACGGATAGCCTGGAAAACCTGCGCCAGGTATTTGCTTTCGTAATTGGCAGGGATACACTGTTTTATAGCTTCCTTCAGTTCGCTGGTAGTGGTGATGGGATTTGTTCGTGACTGGGTTATGGCTGATGCAAGCTGCCTGGCATTTGATATTTCTCCGAACAGTTTGAATATAGAACACAACCTTTCTTCAGGATATGTATTCACCATGTGGGCAGCTGTAACGCCTTGGTTACGGGCCATACGCATATCGAGCGGACCTTCGAAACGGGTAGCGAATCCGCGCTCCGGCGTGTCGATCTGGTGCGATGAGATTCCCAGATCAGCTAATATGCCATCCAGTGGAAATGCTTTGTGAAGACGAAGGAAGTTTTTAAGATAGCGGAAGTTTTCATTTACCAGGGTGAAACGCTCATCCTCAATGGTATTCTGAAGTGCATCTTCATCCTGATCAAAAGCAATCAGACGTCCACCCGCATCCAGTTTATTTAATATCTCACGCGAATGCCCACCCCCACCGAAAGTAACATCAGCATAAATCCCTGACGGATTGATGCCGAGGCCTTCAATACACTCATGCAATAATGCGGGTAGGTGGTACATCCGGGTTTCATTCGTTGAGGTTAATATTTCCTAATATCTCCTCTGCCAGGTCGGGGAAATTAGTCTGGGTGCTGCTCACTACTGCATCGTAGTTTACTTTATCCCAAATTTCAATGCAATCCATTTTGGCTGTAACCACAATATCGCCCGTAATTCCTGCAAAAACAGCAAGGTCGCGTGGAATAAGTAACCTGCCGGTGCCGTCAATTTCGAGTTCTTTTAACCCGGCATTGTAAGCCCTGATAAAATCGTTGTGTTTCTTGTTGAACCGGTTCAGCTTACTGATTATCTTCCGGTTGAGTTCATCCCAGTTGGTTTTGGGGTAAAGCTCAAGGCAGTTGCTGAAAATGCTGCGTTTTACTACAAACCCTTCATTCAATGAGGCATTTACCTGGTTCTTCAATGCAACAGGAAGCATAAATCTTCCTTTGGCATCAACCCGGCATATGTGTTCTCCTTGTAAGGGTATCATGGTTCCTGTTATTTTTGCCGTAAATTTACAGTGGATTTCCCACTTTTAACCACATTTTACCACTTTTTTTTATTAACAATACACAGAATGCCTATCAATAAAGGGATTCAGAAAAAAAATATCTTGAAATAGCTGATAAATAAGGATAATTATTTTACTATTCAATATCAGTAATACATTGAAGCATTATTGAGCATAAATATTTAATAAATTGTTAGATATTGTATATTATATATGTCCCCGGAATTCCTTAATTTTGCATTACCGTCATTTACTTAATTCCCGTTGTTTAATCATAATATGGAAGATCAGCCTGTTAGCAGTCAGAATGGAAAGCCTTTTCTTGATCTTGAGAGTGTACTTGCAAATAAAAATCCGCGTTTACTCAGAATTCTGCCGGGCTTCGTATTGAATTACCTTAAAAAGGTGATACATCAGGATGATCTGAACGAAATTGTCAGGGTAAACTACGATAAGGAAGGCCTTGATTTTTTAGAGGCTTGCCTTACAGGATTTGGAGTTAATATAGTTTTTCACGGTCTTGAGAATATTCCTGCCGAAGGCCGGTGGACTGTCGCTTCGAATCACCCACTGGGCGGTCTCGACGGAATGGCCCTGATGTGGGTCGTCGGTAAAGTAAGGAAGGACATTGTCTTTCCGGTAAATGACCTGCTCATGAATATCCCTAACCTGACCGGCCTATTTATACCTATCAATAAAGTGGGTTCAAACGCAAGCAATGTCCGGATTATTGACAACACTTTTGCATCCGACAAAGCCATGTTGTATTTTCCGGCAGGCTTATGTTCGCGCAAACAGAAAAATGCCATTTGCGATCTCGAATGGAAGAAGAGTTTTATTACCCGGTCGAGGTCGCATAAAAGAGATATTATTCCTTGTTTTATAAACGGCCGGAATTCAGGCTGGTTTTATAATCTGGCCCGCATCAGGGCTTTTCTCGGAATAAAGGCGAATATAGAGATGCTGTACCTGGTGGATGAAATGTTCAGGCAGCGCGATAAAAAAATTGTGATTACTTTTGGGAAACCAATTTCTTATACTATCTTTGATAAAAAGAAAACAGATTTAGCCTGGGCGCAGAAACTGAAAAATCATGTGTATGATCTGGGTAAAAACAAGGAAAACTCGTTTATAGCTGATTAAAATTTGAATGCAATGCAGGAGATAATTGACGCAATTGATAAAAATTTAATAGAGAAAGAACTCACTCCCGAAAGGTTTGTAAAACCCACAAATAGCGGGAATAATGAGATTTATATTGTGTCGTACCATAATGCTCCCAACGTTACACGGGAAATAGGCCGCTTACGTGAAATCACATTTCGCGATGCAGGCGGAGGCACTGGCTTGGACTGCGACCTCGATGAATTCGATACGGAAGAGGAAAATCCGTTTCATCAATTGCTGGTGTGGGATCCGCGCGAAAAAGAAATAATCGGAGGATACAGGTTTATACATGGAAAAACTCTCCGCCGGAATAAGAATGGTGTTATCAATACACCTACCAGTGAGCTTTTTCAAATGTCGGATCAGTTTATTGAAAACTATCTTCCTTATACCATTGAACTGGGACGTTCGTTTGTTCAGCCCAATTATCAGCCTACAGTGAATCTGCGTAAAGGGATGTATGCCCTCGATAATATATGGAACGGGTTAGGTGCCATACTGATTCAAAATCCTGATGTTAGATATTATTTTGGGAAGATAACTATGTATCCCCATTTTAATGTTGAAGCACGGGATATGATTCTGTATTTCATGAAGAAATATTTCGGCGATAAAAACAATATGGTTTATCCACACGAATCCGTGGTGATACACACCAAAGAAGACTTTTTAGCAGATCAGTTCACTGAGGGCACCTACGAAAAAGAT
>Ga0114977_10000669_pt1 | contig 22644 bp, 19 predicted proteins | sample S_130805_MF_Meta_FD_87026 | JGI IMG/M metagenome (GOLD analysis project Ga0114977, IMG submission 87026) | Freshwater microbial communities from Lake Simoncouche, Canada to study carbon cycling - S_130805_MF_MetaG | ecosystem: Environmental > Aquatic > Freshwater > Lake | place: Lake...
AATAGATTGCGGCACTGGCAGGCACTGGGATACCGACCTGAACATATGCGTAGATGACACTAAGGCGGCACTAGTCTGTCCTGCCGGTGAGCATGAAGAAGCCGGTATATGCGTAAAAGACACTGTTACCCCTCCGGTATGCGCTGAAGGGTTTGAGCTAAATGACGCCAAAGATGCTTGTATTCCTGTGGTTACGGTTGTAGATAAAAAGTGTAATGCTGGATTTGTCTTTGACGAAGCTGAACAGAAATGCGTACCGATAGATTGCGGCACCGGCTATCACTGGGATCCTGAGCTTAATCAATGCATGGAAGATACAGTTACGTGCGGCGCTGGTTATCATTGGGATTCAGAACTAAATCAGTGCATGGAGGATACGGTTCAATGTAGCGCTGGCTATCACTGGGATCCCGAACTAAAGCAGTGCATGCAAGATACGCCTGCTGCATGCCCAACGGGGTATACCCGTAACTCAGAGGGTGTCTGCGTTCTAAATACGCCTACCACCTGCCCAACTGGGTTCCACAAAGATAGCACGGGGAATTGTGTAGCGAATACCAAGACGGGGACAACCACCACGCTTCCGACAATTACTGGCGGCACTACCACCACTACAGAGACTCCGTTTTACGCCGGAGCTATGGACGAGTTTGATTTATTTGCCACGATGGATGAGTTGTTGCATCCAAAAGCTCAGCAAAATCCGCAAGAGGATACTAAAATGGCTGATGGCGGGTATTTAGATCACATGCTGGCGGAGCCAATGTCGGTGGACGATCTGCTAAAACTCTTACGCTAAAGGAATTGATATGGTCATGGTTTGCACACAGGTAGATACAGGCACTACTGACAAGTACGGAGATCCGGTCTACGAAACCCAATGCTCTGATGATGGGACTGAAAACCCAGATACCACCACGCAAGACCCCAATGAGAACTTTATTCCTTCGTGGGAGAACAGAACAGTAGCAGATACACCGTTTGACTACAACGAATTTATCAGAACCCATCCTGATTTTGCGGACGGGATCGCTAGTTCTGGTTTAACTGATGCGGAAAAAGCCACCATAGCCGAGCTTAAGAAAGACCCAAGCGTCTTTGACAAAATTTTAAAGCAGGGTAAAGCGGTTTTTGTTAATTCAGATGGTACGTTAAATTGGGCGGCATTGGCAACCACCGGACTGGCGGTCAAGAACATGATAAGTGGTCAAGGGTCGTCCGCTGGCTACAATAAAGCGGTTCCAGTAGTAGATGCCACACGCGCTCAACTGCAATATGATGATCCAAATCGCGCTCCCGGATCTGGTGGTCGGCAGTACCTTACCGATACACAGTATTCTAAAACTGGTGATCCAGTAGCTTCAGCAGCAGCAAAAACTGCCACTGAAGGGCAGGCAGCAGGCATACTAGGCGCATACAGGCCGGTGGCTGCTCCCGCAGTAAACCCGTGGGCGGGAAAAATGAAAACTAGCTGGAATTCAGCGCCTGTTGCGGCTAAAACCAATGCTGCCAATACTACGGCGGCGAGTGAAAACCAGACTGATTACGATAAAACGTTTGAGGGTATTCAGCAACTGCTTGGCAGAACAGGCTCACAAGGGATCCCAGACGAGTATAAGAAATATGTCAATGTTGATGACACTGGGGTGGCGGCTCCCGGTACGTCTATTGGTGATTTTTCCGGTACAACAGACAAGAGACAAAGACAAGGCCCGGGAAGTATTGTAGATGAGGGTTTTAGTAGGGGCTATAACCCACAAACACCAGAAGAAATAGCGGCTGGGCGACGAGACTTGGATGAAAAAATTGCAGCTAATTCACAAACTGCCCAGTCTCAGGCTGGGGATATGCAAAAAATGGCCGATTCTATGCAAAGACAATATGCTCAAGGTGGCTTAATGGCTGCACATGGACGATATCTACAAGGCGGTACAGACGGGATGGCGGACAAGATTCCAAGCAGTATTGATGGCGACCAGCCTGCTGCCTTGAGTCATGGTGAGTTTGTTATTCCTGCTGATGTGGTTTCACATTTAGGCAACGGCAACTCAGACGCTGGTGCAGAAAAACTGTACGAAATGATGGCCCGTATTCGCAAGGCCCGCACTGGGAACTCGGATCAGGGTAAGAAAATCAACCCAGACAAGTTCATGCCCGGTGGTTTGGCTAACTCCAGCTACGCTACTGGCGGTAATGTCCAGCATTTTGATACCGGCGGCATCCCCTTAGATGTATCCACATCTAAAGGTCTAGCTCCTTGGGCTGGCGATTATGTGACTAATATGCTGGGAGAGGGCGCTGCTTTGGCTAAAGCCCCGATGCAAGTTTATGGTGGGCCACTTACGGCAGGTGCATCTAACCTACAGCAGCAAGGGTTTGCGGGAATTAGCGATGTAGCACAGGCTGGGTACGATCCCGCTAAATTTACTTCTGGTACGTTTGACACTACTGCTGCGAATAAGTACATGAACCCGTACTTGCAAGCATCGCTCAACCCACAGTTAGCAGAAGCTCGTCGTCAGTCTGAGATCACGCAACTGGGTAATGCTGGTAGAGCTACGCAAGCCGGTGCGTTTGGTGGTGGTCGCCAAGCTATTATGGACGCAGAATCGCAGCGTTCACTGGGCGCAAACCTTGCCAACATCACTGGTACGGGCTACAACACGGCTTATGATAAAGCCCAGCAACAGTTCAATACTGAGCAGGGTCGCAGTATGGACGTTCAAAATGCTGAAGAAGCTTCTCGCAAATACAGCGCAGACTACGGGCTTAAATCTTTGAGTGATTTGATGGCTGCTGGTGCAACAGAGCGCGGGATTGCTGCAGAAGGCATTGCTGCAGACAAGAAACAGTTTGAAGAGCAAGCTCAGCATCCGTTCAATATGGTGGAGTTCCAACGCAAGTTGGTTGAAGGACTTCCGATTGGGTCGTCAACAGTCAGTACTAATCCAGATGACATCTCCAAAATTAAATCAGACATAGCTGGATTGGCAGCTATGTATCAAACTTTGTCTAATCTTGGCATTAAACCTGCGAACTGAAGGTTAAATTATGAATCTCGTTAAAGCACAAGAATACGCGCAAGCACTTCCCCTTGCCGAATTGCAAAAATACGCAAACGGGCTTGACCCGGATATGCTACCGGCATGGCTTGCCACTGCCGAGATACAGGCTAAAGAAAAACGCAGCCAAATGGCAAACAATTTGCGTGGAGCCGCGCAAGGCCCCCAGCCTAGCATCAAAGAACAGATTGAGCAAAAGGCTGGGTTGATGGCAGCGCAACAGCCGGGAATGACTCCCGGTGCCCCACAAATGCAGCCCCAAGCGCCACCTACTATGATGGCTGCTCATGGTGGGTTAACGCGTCTACCCTCACACTTTAACTTTGACGGCGGCGGCATCGTAGCATTCGCTACTGGTGATAAAGTTAAAGAACCAGAAGAAAGTTTAAGCGAGCGGTATGGGGCGATTCCAAAACTTGCTGCGGAATTTGGAGTGCCAATTTGGATGTACCGCCAAGCCGCAGAAGTCGCATCACAAACAGGCACTACTGTTGGGCAAATCCTAAAGACTATGTTGGGCGACGCTGCGGGAAGTGCGGCAAACGTAGCCAAAGTAGCTGGTACGGCTCCCGGCCTAGCAGTTCTGGCGGGCGGTATACCCGCTACTCAGTTTGCAAATGACGTAATGGCAAACAACCCTAAGTTGCAAGAAGCGTATGCCGACATGGGGGCTATGGGCGGCGCTATGGATCCAGAAGGTGCTATGGCTGCAGCTATGTACCAACAAGCGGCTGCTAACAAAACTAAAGCTACGCCCACTATTCCTGAAGATTTGGGACGTGAGGGCACCAGAGTGGGTAGGGGGATTGATAGTTCCCCCAATCTTGTTTTAGGTTCGGGCAAACCACCCGGCGCTCCTAGACCCCCGGGTTTACCCGGAGCCGCTAAACCTCCCGTTGCTGGCAGCCCCCCAGCAGCCCCAGCAGGGCCACCCCCAGACAGCGCACAAGCTATGGCTATGCAGGCGCTTAAAGAACAGGCCATCCCCATGACGCAGGATGCCGCTATTGCTGAGCGTCGGGCTGGGGAGAAAGCTTTTGGTTTGGATAAACCTGCCGGTGAAGACCAAATGGCTCGGATTGACGCGCTCAATAAAAAGTATGAAAGTTCTAAACCAACAGGTTTGCAAGAGCTAATTCAAATGCTGGGGCAGTCTAGTCAGTACAAAGGTATGTCCGGTATGGCTCCTGCATACACCGCTATGGAAGCCCAGAAACGTGCCGCCGATTTAGCGCATGCCAAGGAGATCAACACACTGATGAGTGGCGTAGAAGGCACTCGCCGTGGAGAATCTACTGCTGGTCTGACTGGCGCTGGCACTACATTGGAGAAAAACCGGGAGCAGACTAACACGCTCAACAAAGAACGCATGCAGAGCTTGGCGGCTATGGCGGGCAATGAAACCCATGAGCGCTCAAGCAGATATACGGCTGATATGCATTACAAAGCGGCTATGGCTCAAGCGGCTAATGCAGACCGACGTCAAGATGCGGCTGAAAAACGTGCCGTTATGGATTCATTTAAGGTACGTCTCGCCGCCATCGACCGTGAGCTGGTGCCGCTAGAGAAGTCTATGATGCAAAAAGACAAAGACCTTGCTGCGGGATACCGAGCTGAAAAAGCCGGTTTAACTAAAGCATTGGACGAAGCTTCAGGAATAGCTACAATGGTGCCAGCCCCTAGCGCAACACGCCCTAGCGGAACCAAACCACCACTAAGCTCATTCCAGAGGTAGCACAATGGCATTTGACGTCAACGCCGCACGAAAAGCCGGGTACTCAGACCAAGATATTGCAGAGTACTTAGGGCAACAAAAGAAATTCGATGCGGCGGGGGCGATCAGTGCTGGTTATGCCCCATCTGAGCTTATCAACTACCTAAACCCAAAAGAATCCACGATCGGCAGTGAGCTGGTCCGTGGCGGCAAGCAAGTTTTATCCTCTGCCCGTACTGGTTTAGAGAGCTTGTTTGACAAAAACAAAGCAGCTACCGAAGGTGTTGCCCGTAGCGAAGCCATTGGACAAGAAGCCGGTATCGGCCCATCGCTAGACGCCGTACAAAAAGCATATCAAGACAAAGGCGTACTGTCTGCCGCAGGTGAAGCCGTATCTCAAATCCCTCGTGCGTTGGCTGGGCAGGGCGCAAACCTTGCCACCATGTATGCCGGAAGTAAAGCAGGTGCCGCTGCTGGTGCCCCGTTTGGTGTACGAGGCCGCATCGTTGGTGGTGCAGCGGGTGCAGCGGGTGCATTGCTTCCTCAGTTTATGGGGCAGACTGTTGAGACCCAAGCCGGTGAGCAGATGGAGCGTGGCGAAGCCGTAGATATCGACCGTACTAAAGCATACACAGCCGCCGCTGGTATGGCAGCGCTAGAAGGTGCAGGTACTGCATTTACCTTAGGTAAACGAGTTGTCAAAGGTATTCTTGGCATTGCTGATGATGCCGCCCTCGTTACAGCCAAATCACAAGCCGAGTTAGTCAAAGCCGCCGAGCGTTCGCTGGCTGCATCTGTAGGGCGTGGTGTTACCCGTGGTACTGCTGAGATACCCGTAGAAGTTGGGCAAGAGATTATTGATCGCTACCAGTCGGGTCAAGACCTGACCTCCCCCGAAGCTATCAAGGCGTATGGCGAAGCCGCATACATGGCGACTTTAGTGGGCGGCACTGTTGGTGGTGTATCTGGTCCGTTAGAGCGCAGTCAAGCCCGTGGTCAAGTCGAACAACAGAAACGTGAAGCTCAACAGACCGCCGCAAGAACTGAACAGGAACGTATTGCGGGGCAGGGTGCCCAGTTACCGCCCGAAGCGCCCGTAGGTACACAAGGTACGTTGTTTACCAAAGAAGATTTAGCGGGGGTAGACAAACGGAAAGGGGCTACGATTGAGCCTACGCCTGTGCCACCACAGACACCGCGTCCCCCTACACCTCCCGCAGCACAGGGCGAACAACTCGGCCTAGGTTTAGACTTTGAGCGTGACTATGCTGACCTCGTGAAAGAGCGTGAGCGTCTTAAGCAGGCTCCACAGACCCCCGAAGTTAAGGCGCGTATAGCCGAACTGACAGACCAAGTAGAGTCCTTGCATGAGATGGAGATTGGCAAGATTCGCGCAGAGAAAACGCTTGATACGGAGGCCAAAGATAGGTTTCCCGGACTTACCGCAGAACCTACGCAGGCTGGGTTGTTTCCTGAGATTGACGTTGTTCGGCCTACGCCCGAAGCGCCCCCTGCACCACGAACCGCTGCAACCGCTAATGACGCGCAGGCTATACAACGCGCCCAAGACCAGCAAGCGCAAGAGGCTGCAGACGCCGCGCAAAAAGAACAAGAGCGCAAGGGCGGTCAGTATCGGCTGCCATTGCGTACGGTGCCCGAAAGTAGGGACGTAGGACGGGGCTTAACTATCCCAGCACGCCCCGATGAACTCACCATGCAGGACTTAGAAGACATCGGATTTCCAATGCGTTCTGCCAAAACATGGTTGGAACAAAACGTTGTTGGTAAGACACCGGCTGAGATTCAAGTACTTGTAGCTAACAATCCTGACCTATTATTAGAAAAGGGTACTCGCGCTCAGATATTAAAATACCTGACTGCGCCCGTACCTGAAGGATATAAGGAGGCACCCCGTGTCACGCCCATTACCCCGCCGAATAAGCCTCAGCAACAACCTCAGCCCAGAGGAGGTAAGCCAAGCGTGGGAGTACCTAGTCAGCCTGCCGGAGTACAGCCCGTTCAACCCGGAGCCGGAGTTTCCCCCGCCGCCAGAGCACCTACAGCACCTGTCGGACTCGGACTGGCACCTGCTGGACAACCTGCTGGCACGGGAGTTGTCCCTAAAAGCGCACCTGCCCCTACACTAAAATCAAATGCACCTGAAACACCAACGGTGGCTGCTAAACCGGCTCCTGCGCCTACCCCTGCCAAAGTCGTGGAAACACCGGCTGCTCCTAAAGCTGCTGAAACTGTAAAGAGCCGATACGAACGACTGCTAGATGTTTCTAATAACGAGTCCATACCCGTTGCAACGCGCAAGCAAGCCGAAAAACAAATGGACTTGTTGGATGACCCAACAATGAACAGGGGCAAGGCAGACCGCAAAGCTAACGAAGACTACGCCGATAGATTCTTAACTCGTGTAGAAGGGCTTAAGTCAGTCGCCATTGCCGAAGGTCAATCGTTAGACAACCTAAAAGATGAAGTTAAAAACGCCAAGGGTGTTCTAGGTACTGCCCTGCGTCGCATGGTTGAGTCCGGCAAGGTTGTGTTGGAAGATGCGCACCCATCCGGCAAAAAAATTGGCGGTGTATACGACGGCGAGAAAGTTACGCTGTATGCAAACGGAATCCCTTCCGGTCAATCCATAGCGGTTGCCTTGCATGAAGTCGGTGCTCACCTTGGCATGCAGAGATTGTTAGGTAAGAAGCAATACAACGCCGTGATTGATCGCATCTTGGATATGGTTGCCAAGGCGGATGGGTCTATCGAGGCTGATATAGCGCAGCGTGCGTACAAACGCATTCCTGTGTCTGACTTTAAGCGCGGTGTAGGGCGTGACGAGATGGTTGCCTACTTTGTTGAGGAGATGGCAAAAGCCGAAGTCGACGGTACCTTACCAAAAATTGGCCCCATGCGTGTCCTGTGGAACCAGATTAGGACTGCAATCGTTACATCAATCAACAAAGCATTAGGTACTAATTTTGGGGTAAAAGACTTCTCTGCCCAAGACATATTTGATATCGCCAAGTCGTCGTTTGTTGCTGAATCCAAGACGGAAGTAACTAAAGGCGAGGTTAAACAGATGTTCTCCGTGTCTGCGTCTACCGAGTCTTTGGTAAATTCATTAGGTGCTCTGGATGCTCAGGAAAAATCTTGGCTGGGTAAGGCTATTGACGGGTTTAAATCTAACCCCGATATTGACTACGTTACTAAGTTCCGCACACAGACTGCCGACATCGCAGCCACTATTGAGCAAAGACTTCGCACTAAGTTTGATGGCGCTGTGCGGGACTCACTAGGTAAGCTCAACCCCATGGGCTTGTATCGTCAGGCGCAAGACTACGCCAAGATGCTGCTGGAGTATTACCAAACCGGCACGCTGTATAAAGACCCAACGACTGGGCTATGGATGTCTGGAGTTGGTAAGGGCGTGCGGCCTCCAGCCGAGGTCTATGCGTTGATTGACAAGTACGCAGCAAAGAACGGGTACAGCCGTGACCGCGCAACGCAGATTGCCAGCCGTGTGCTGGAAGGTGTCCGTTTAGATGCTATGCGCACCTCTAACCGGGTAGACGGTACAACCTTTACTCTGCATCTTAAAGACGCCGAGATTAACCAACTGCTTGCTGAGTACAACGCTGACCCTGATTTGAGGGCTATGAGCAAGCTCATGGATGAAGCCCGTATTGCTATGGTCGATAACATGGTAAAGGTCGGGCGGTTAACAAAAGAAATGGGCGATGATTGGAAGAAGGTTGTTGGCTATGTGCCGTTTGACCGCATCGAAGACTTCTCAAATAACTTCCACAAAGTTAAGAAGATAAGCGGCAAGGGCTTAGCTCAAGTCGGCAAACTGCCAGAGTTGGTTGGCTCGTTGAATCGTCCGGTGGGCAATGTGTTTGATAACTACATCAACACGCTTGGTTGGATGGTCGGACAGACTCTGAAGACAGATGCCACTGTAACTACACTTCGAGCATTGGAAGACGTTGGGTTTGCTAAGTTCTTAGGGCGAAGCACGCAACAAAAAGACAATACGGTAGGCGCATACGTTGACGGTGAAATGCAATACTGGGAATTGCCAAGTAAGTACGACGTCATGGCGTTCAAAGATTTGAATGCGCCAAAACCCGGATGGCTGCGCAACATGGGCGCATTCTCCAACGTGCTGCGTAAGGCTGTAACTGTTTTGCCGCCGTTTGCGTTGAAGCAGGTAACGGACGACGTGCAACGAGCCATCTTAACGTCTGGTGTGAAGAACCCCGGCGCTTTGATCTGGATGTCTTTGACTAACTTCCCTAAGTTGGCACTTGCCGAGCTACGCGGTATCCAGCATCCGATGGTTAAAGATTTTGGGGTGATGGGCTTAACGGGTGAGTATGATTTTCAAGAAGGCAAACCCGCTATCTCATTGCTTAAAGACTTGGGATATAAAAAACGCGGTAGGTTTGAAACTATTCTGCATCGTTTAGATGGCATTACCCGTGCGTCTGATTTAGCAGTTCGTAAGGCTATCTACGACCAAACACTTAAAGAAGGTGGCGATCAACTGTTGGCACAGACCCGCGCTCGTGAGTTCATCAACTTCCGCCGCCGTGGAGCCAATGAGTTTGTAGGGGTCATGGTCACGACTATTCCATTCTTTAACGCCTATGTACAAGGTATGGATGTGCTGTACCGTGCGGCGTCGGGCAAGGACTCTAGTTCGTCCGTTGACCGCGCTCAAGCGCGTCGTTTGTTCTGGAGCCGAGCCGCCATTACGTTTATGCTTAGTTCCCTGTATGCGTTGGGTAAAGACGACGAGGATAAAGATTACCAAGACATGGACTTGCTTACTCGTGATAACAACTGGGTGTTCCCCGGCGGGTATAAGTTGTCCGTGCCGGGCGAGTTGGGTGCAATATTTAAAGTTATCCCCGAACGCATCGTAGAGTACATGCGCCGCCAAGGTACACCGGAAGAACAAGAAGCGTTTGAAGCGGTGCGTACTACATTAAGTTACATGTACCAGCAGTACATAGGGCGCGTAACTCCAATCCCACAGGCCATCAAACCTGTGATAGAAGCATGGGCAAACAAATCGTTCTTGACTGGGCGTGCCTTGGAAGGTTTCCACCATAAAGCAATGGACCCAACCGAGCGCGTAACTGAACAGACGTCTGAGATAGCCAAACTTGCGGCGGTATCGGACCTTGGCAAAGCCATATCTGAGTTTAGCAAGGCCACGATTGGTGTGGAAGTCTCTCCTATCATGGTTGACAACGCGTTGCGCGGGTACTTCGGGTCATCTGCCGCAATGCTCACAATGGTGACAGACAGCCTGCTAAACCCAACGCGAGTGGATCGCCCACTGCACAAGTATGCATTGCTTAGCAACTACCTGTACGACTCCGTTGGCACGCGCCGCATGACTGAGTTTTACGACGAACGCGAGAAAGTTGGCAAAGCCAACAACACTTTGCGTGAGTTAATGAAAACCGACTTAGACCGTGCTGAAAAATATGTGGAGTCCCATTCCGACGAACTGCAGCTTGAGAGTGCGGTTAACTCAACGCTTGAGCACCTGCAACGCACCCGTGCATACCGTAAGTTCCTCAATAGTGTTGAGGGGGCCAAGGACATGAGCAAAGAAGACCGCGAAGCCGAGCTTAAAGAAGTCAAACAGATGGAAGTTGAGTACGTTCAGTGGGTTCGTGAAGCTAAGGCTGAGTTGCGCAAAGTTCAGTAGACTCGCCAGACCCGAGCGCCGTACCGCCCGTACTCACAACGGGCGCGTACGATTAACTGGATGCGTAGCTCGTTAGCCGGTTCTCGTAGAACATTGGCTACCTGTGTTGGCGTAGCCGTAGTAGGGATAAAGAAGGACGCATCTCGGCCTAGCTCCTGCCATTGGATAAAGTATTGCACCCCGTGAAGGGTGACAACCCGTATATCCTTAGGGGGCGTCGGCTCCGAAGTCTCGAGAGAATGCCGTTTCGTCGATGCCAATTGCGTCTCCATCAAATACATAGCATCGAACCGCAATGCCACTTAGCCCACCTACCGCACCAGCCCCAATTCGAGTGGGGTGCGACTTACCATCATGCTTGAGGTAGTTAGCCTTATGTAGTTGGGCAAGACTCTCCTTAACATCAACCTGACGCAGTGAAAAGTATTTGCGCAACTCTGGAACTGGAATCGCAAGCGCTCGAGCATCGGGATCATAGCGCATACGCAATGGGCCTTTGGGAGCCATAGCTGGACGCTCGGGCAAACCGCCTTTGGGCGTATAGGCAGCAACCAAAGCGTTGTTAACATTCTCGTTGATGAACGCAGCCAAAGTCTCCTGTGCGATTGTCAGTGGGTCGCCTACATCGTTACGGTTTGCTATGCGCACTTCTTCTACCAACTTGAGTGCGTAATCGTAGATACGCGGTATCTCGATCTGGTGCAGCCCCAGCTTTTCGGAGATCAGCGCCCCAACAAAGGCACATGCCAATATGCACGAATAGAAACGGTCTACCTGATCTAACTTAAGCTTTTCATCTATCTTGGCCTGCATCCGCACCAGCAATAATTTGACTGATTCAAGGTTATTGATAACGTACTGTATAAAGATTGGCCCTGCATGCCCGTAGTTGTTAGCCAGCTTAGAAAACACGGCGTCAATCTCAGTCTTGCCTGCGCCGGTGTATTTAGGTACGGCAATCTCCAAGACCCGGCGAAGCTCCCCATCCGGGGTACTCTTGAATTGCTGCAAGACGTCAACAACAGAGGCATTACCAGAAGTAAGCGTAATGGTGCACCACGTCGTATTATTCACACGCAACTTGTTTGTCTGTGCCTCCATCCGGTGTCTACCGCGCCCCGAGGTGAATCCATAGGCGTAGTCAGACAGCACATCTGGTTTATCGTTTGTAATCTCATCAACAGTAAAGCATATATTGTTCATCATGCCTAGCATGTGCATCTTGGATGCGTATGTGTCAGCCTGCTTCATCAGCAACTCCTCAGGATTCCCAAAGATAGAGTTGACCACCATCTGTGCCGTAGACTTTCCGGAGCCTGAGCCGTTATGTTTCAAGTGAACCATCGCACCTTTAACCGCCGTACCCCCAATAAATTTAAGCAGGGGTGCACCAAAGCCAAAGAACAAAGACAGCGCGTGAGGTTCAAGCCCCTCGCGGTTGTAGAAGTTGGCAATCTTGCTCCACTCTTCTAGTGTGCCCATTGGTTTAAATGACGACGCCAGTTGTCGTGTGCCGCTTGCAGGGGGAGCCAGCTTAGTGCCAGCCGGTGTATATTCCATCTCGCCCACAACAAAGCCAGAGCCGTCAGGAGTCCACCCCATTTGGCTACGGGTTTTATTTGCCGAGTACTGGGCTTGCAGTTTACGTAATGTTGAAGCGAAGTAGGCCATAAGCGCATCCAGTTGTTTACCATAAGCGACCACACCGTTCTTAATCAGTAGGTCACGCATCTTGTCTTTGGTGAACAGCACAGTCACCGGAGTAAAAAACCTGCGCATGCCGTCTTGCTTCATGTGTAGGTTAATCCCCACTAACTCGCCATCACCATTCCCATGCTCATCAGAATCAAAAAAGCGTTCAGTTAGATATAGGTCATATGGGTAGATTTCAATCTCTCGTTCTTCTCCATCGGGCGTGCGGTCTTTCTTAAACACCCCGCCATTTACGCCCCGAAAGTACGGAAACGGATACGCTGGGATAGATACATGTAGGGGAGGTGTTGTCTCGTCCAGTGGGGTCTCAATGATGTATTGGTCATCGGTAATCGGAGCCTCGTCCACAACACGTCCCAGCAGTAGGGGGGTAGTTATATTGTGCCTACACCCCTTGCACTTTTCGGAGTTATTCTCCCGATACCACTCGCAGGTATACGGGCCCTTGGTGTCAGCGGCTTTATCTTCTGTATCTGTTGGAGAATACCCCGGATACGCTTTAGAAATCTTATGGATAGCTGCTGCCCCGTCTTCGCACCGGATGGCAATAGACAGGGCGGCTCTCCAAAGCGGCTCCTCTAGCGTAGCTGCCTCAGTTACAGCATGCTTAATCTGTGCGCAGCCTATATCTTTCAAACTACGCCTAACGATACGGCTGAAGTCGCACTTGGGGTAGTCGGTGCCGCCCACGTTTTTGGATGTCTCATCCAGCCCAAACTGTTTAGCTGCGCTCAGGTCTACTGCCGGAGCCGGTAAGTGTTTTATAAAATCGGCAAGTGGTGTTGGGTGCCCCGCAGAGATAATCTGCACGGATCTAGGCACCTCAAGCTTAAAGTTATGTGTGCCGGGGATGCGTAAAATACGCGCAGCATCCGCAGTCACCGCCGGGTCAGCAAATAGCTTGTGTTGAGCGCACAAACGCTTTAAGGATTTTGCATGGCGCACCCATTCGGATGCGGCTATGTCTTCAGTCAGGGGCCAATAAACATGAAGGCCACCACCCGAGTTAACTAGAGTAGGGCTTGGTAAATTAGTTGCTTGGATAAATATGGACAGCGCTTGAGCCGCAGCGGGTTGGTCAGCGTATGGCTTACCAGTACCGCAATCCAGATCGAGGTAAAACGATTTTAGGAATGCTGCGTTCTCTGCTTTGCGACTTGTATTGTCGTTGAATGTGGCTAATGCAAAATAAGCATCCACACCCTGCGAATCCGTACCCGAGCCAACTTCTTCTACCGCTTCAATCGTTGTTTGAAACGACTGTTTAACGACGTCTAACCGAATACCCACAGTGCAGTACACGCCCTGCGTAGATAAAACGGATTTGAGAAAGTCAGTCACAGAACCTCACGAGGTTGCCGAAAAAAAGAGGCGGGGGGACTAGCCCACCGCCCCGAGGGGGTTGATTACTTACGCTTAGACAAGCGTAGGATAATCTTTGGCATTAGCGCCAGATGGCGGGGGCGAGGCACTGTCCTACCGGTAATCCAGTTGTACGCCGTTGCGCGAGTCACCCCGAGCATGTCAGCGAGATCCGCAATGGGTACACCTTTGTCGATGCAGGTATTGGCAAGGGTTAAGACTACCCCCACCCGAACTGCACTTTCAACTTTTTGTAGGAACAGGGAGTCGTACCCCCGCAATCTATTACGCATCTTCGTCAGTGGCCCAGTCGTTTAGGATGTCTGACACGTTCTTAGACGCGGCAGGTGCTTCAGCCTTAGGTTTGCTTGTGCGCTTGATCGGCTCTGCTACTGGCGCAGCAGCCTCAACAAACGATGAAGGCAACGCAGGCATTGCGCCATCAGACCTAGACGGAACCATCTTCAACTCAATAGCCTGACGCGCATCTTCTGTCTGACTCTGTGTCTTACCCAACTCCCACTCGTCTTTGGACAAGGGGCGCACGGCACGGAACTTCAGCACTGGCACTGCCTCAGCGGTATCAAAACGGGCTTCAGTAACGATGCCTGTGATAGGGATACCGTGACCGGACAAGAACTTACCAAACGCTTGCAGAGGCATCTTCTCGCCCTCGGCACGACCGAAGTAAGACTTAGCTGGGACTGACAGACGATAGATGTTCCCACCGATGTCGTTCTCTAATGCCACAGCCAAACGCTTGCTATAACGGCATGCACGAGCCTTACCATCCCCAGAGCCTTCGATGTTCTGAGGGCAGGTAGCGCACGAAGCGCTTTGAGGGGCGGGTACTTCGGAATTAGGCACGACACCTTCGGCAGACCAGCAGGAAGGCCGAACATCTTTACCTTCTTCGTATTTCTCCGTATAGAACGTGCGAGTCACGCCCTTGCCTGATGCGATCACCACGAAGTTCATTGCGCGTTCTTCATTCTTGGCAACTTCTTCGCCGCCTACGATCATGCGCCATACGCCGCCCTTGATCGAGATGGCCTTGCCGCCAGAACTACCGGCAATATCTCTGGTAGTGGCATCAGATGCCTCACGCAGATAGTCAGGGATAACGGAGCCAGATTTGAAAAGTGTCATATTACTCATTTTGATTTCCTTTAATGGGAGGTTACTTGGATGAACGGCGAACCGTGATCGAGTATTTCGACTCGATATTTACACCAGCGGGCATGCTGTCTGGGTTCTCTTTGACGAACTGCGAGAAGTTTCCTTGCGCAATACGACGTTCGAGTAAGTCAGGGGCATCATGCTCACGGATGAACTTGTACATACTGTCCCAGTCGCTGGTCCAGTATCGTGTCTTTACGGATCGTGTGAACGACCCGAATGTAGTCTTGCCACCGTCCTGTCCGGTGGACTTGCAGATTTCAAGTAGCTCATCCTCGACCGCATCTAACTGCTGATCCAGCACTGCTAACTCCTCTTCCATCTGCCTGCGTTTTGTTTCTTTGGCGTCACGTATTTTTATGTATACCTGCACCAACTTGCTTGCGTCACTCATGATTTACCTTTTTGATTTGCGTTGAACGAATTGAAATTATACACTGTCAAACTTGGTCGTCAAGCACTTGTTTGTATAAATCTACTAAACTTTGGTGCAGGTCTATTTTATTTTGCAGCATGGCATACATGCGTCGCTCAACAGGGCTACCTTGTAGGTGCGTAACCGTAACGTGGTTTACCTGCCCTGCGCGGTGTGCGCGGGAGTTAGCTTGCAGATAGATTTCGGTAGAGCTTACTGGGCCCCACCAGACAACTTGGTCTGCTCGTGTGAGCGTGATGCCGTGCGCCGTAGCTTGAGGTACTAGCAGTAGTATGCGTGGGTCGTCCTCTGTTTGGAATTGTTTAATGATCTCTGCACGTTTGTTAGCCGGTACACCACCGTGGATGGTTTGCACCGTGTAGCCTTCTTTGAGTAGAGTATTCTCCACCATGATTAGCGTATGTCTATATGGGATAAACACCAATACCTTGTGGTCAGTTTGCTCAATGACGTTCAGTAGCTCACGCATGCGATTGGATACATCGAACTCAACTACGCTCTTATCATCCGTATAAACCGCACCTTGCGAAACTTGCAAAAGTTTGTTAAGCATTGCGGCAGCGTTGACTGCCGTGATCTCTGACCCTGCGGCGATGGTCATCATTTGTTTGCGCAAAGCGTCATAGTACTTATTCTGCTGCGGCGTTAGCGGAACCTCTCTGGTTGCGTACAGCAGGTCAGGCAAGTCAAGGCACTCCGCTTTGGTGTATCTGATAGCCGGTTGGAGTACTTGGTGCACTACCTGCTGGGCATCTTGTTTGGGCACCCACTTGTACTGCGTGAGTTTAAGCATCACCTTGTCTCGGAACGCACCAAAGAATCTAGGCACCGAGTTGGGAGCCACGAGCTTAGCCAACCCATACGCATCAAGCGGTGATTGCGATGCCGGTGTACCCGTCATAAGCCATAGGCGTGTAGTAGGCTTAACCAATGCGGCGAGGCACTTCCACCTATCCGTCTGCACGCTCTTGATGGCATTGGCTTCGTCAACAATGATGAGGTCAAACTTGCCCTCGTCTAACTCTTTTGTGATGACCTTTACGCCGTCAAAGTTTATGATGACAAACTCGTAGTCACCCGCAATAACTTTCTGGCGTTGCTTGCGCGTGCCCTGTGCAATCGCTACCGTGCGGTGCATAACCGTCTTGAATAAATCAGAGCGCCACGCAGTGTCCATGATGGACACAGGGCACACGACCAGTACCCGTTTGATACGCCCTTGGTTCATCAAGTAGTCAGCCGCCCATGCTGCCGCACCGGTTTTGCCTGTGCCCGCTTCGTTAAATACAAAACACCGTGGGTGTAGCGTTAAGAATTCTGCGGTGGTGCGTTGGTGGTTGAACGGCGTAAACATGCCGGGCCAGTCATACCGGCCCAAGATGGGGCTAGGCACTTCCTTGATACCTAGATTGCGTAGGAGTTGCACCTCGTCGTAGTCCCAGTTAACGAGCACTTGGTCTATGTCGCCGTTGCTGGCAATTAGTTTGCTCTTGGGGATAATGGCAGTGATTTGGCTGGCCTTGCGTGTATTAAACAGCAATGCCTTGTTATCAATTATTTGCATATAAATTTGAATAGAGGTGACAAAAATAGCCCAGTAGCACTGCTACTGGGCAAACCCATTACTGGGGAGGAGAAAAGCAACGAAACAACTTAGCAACTGCAGCCACTAAGTGTTTTTATCTTACATTATTTTTTACGCTCTCGCTTAGAAATTTGTGACTTCATCGCACCAGTTTTAGTGCGGGAAAAGCTTGTGTTTTCTGATTGCGGTGCGGCACGAAGGTTGCCTAGGTTAGATTTACCACCCTTGGACATAGCCTTCTTATGGTCTACATCTACGGTGTCCGGCAGATCGCCGTTAGCCTTCTCGTATGCGCGTCTTGCTTTGTGCCTCTCAGATTGAGCGGCAAGCTGTTTTGGTGTGCCCTGATAGCGCTCATACTCCATTTTGTAATTGCGTGGTTTTTTATCAGCCATTGTAATTCTCACAAGTAGAAACTGGGCAAAACTTGCAGAGGGCAGAGCTCCTAGGGTTCCACACCCCATGCACAACTGCGGACTCTATTGCACCGGCCCTGCCAGCCCATTTAGACAGGATTTCCGGTAGCTGACTACGAGTGTACTCAGACTTAATTACATCGCCAACCACAACAAACAACAGCGCACCCTTGACCGTATGCACATCGGGGTGGTGAATCATGACCATAGCCGCCATGAGTTCTAACTGAGCGCTGTCTGCGTACCGGCTTGACTTGCCCGTTTTGTAGTCAGCCACCCTAGCAATACCCTTATCGTGGTTGATTGCCAAATAGTCAGGGATTCCTCGAAACCAAACATCCTTGTCAAAGAACCCACACGGTGTAAAGTTTGCACGGATGCCTAACTTTTCTTCACATCGAATGTCGCCTTTGAACTCGGCAAGGGGTTCCACAAACGGCTTATATACCGCAAGCGTAGCAGGGAGCGGTTTCTTATCCCGCACATACTCCTCAAACGCCTTGTGCACGGCAGTGCCGTACATGGTTGCTTCAGTGTCTTTAGATTTGAACTTTTTTAGTATCTTGACTTCGTGGTATCTGCGTGGACAGCCTTCGTAGTCTTTGATACCTGAATAGGAATGTGTTAGTGCCATAGAAAGAACTGGGTTTGTTTTTGCAAGCCCTAGTGTACCAATCAACAGTCCCCATAGGAAGCCCCTACGCCCGATTCGCAAGCCAACGGTAGTGTTTGTGCCCATTTTGGTCGCCATGACATGCACTCCTCAACGTATTTTTGTGCTTCATCTTTTTCCTCAATCGGTGCAATACATGCCACGCTATCATGGACTGTCAACACCACTTTGTACTTCTTGCCGATTTTTAGCATCTGCTCCGCTACGACCTGCCTTGCTACGGCTTGACAGATGTTCTCCACGCAGTTGTGAACTACAAAGGGTTCCGAATGACCTCGGACCATGAAGCGCGATCGGGGTCCGGCGTTGAGGATGTCATAGACAGCCTCCGGTGCCACCGAAACGCGAGCGTCGATCTCGAAATACCCGTTACCGCATGTGCTTTCCCCAAGTCCACCGGCAGTGCCCCCCTGCGGTTGGCTGCTTGTACCGCCATCGACACCCATCGGCAGTTCTCTGGGGTATACGAACCGTTGTTGTCCCGTCGATCCAGCGTCAACCCCGGAGCGTAAGTTGGCCCCATGTCGGCCCAGAACGCCTCGAAAGACTGTTGCCACGCCGCGCATACAGTAACCCCACGCGCCCCGTAGTTGCGCCATGCCTGATGTGATGACAGTCGGCACCGATCGCGCATCGACCTCCACACCCAATACGCGGGGTGCTTGGACATTGCATGCGTCTGGTTCTTTGTGCCCACCTTGCACCCGCATGAGGGGTGCCCCCCACGCTTTGCGTACTTCTCCGTGTCGCCGACCGTCCGAACCACACTGGCCCCGCACTGACACTGGAACCCCCACAGCGCCCGACGCCCGTTCGATCCCACATACTGAGTCGCCGTCAGGTAACCGAACTTTTGCCCTGCGTAGTCCTTCGCACGATGATGCACTTTGCCACTCCTTTTCGGTTAGAACCTGATGCTCTGGGGTCATTCGGACCCCATCAACTACGATGGTATGCTTTTCACCTTGGTATGTCAACCCGCCATGTTGCACCCATTCAACACCGTCCCAGACTCGGTCCTCCAACTGCACAGAGGCAATGGTAATCCAGCCTCGGGGGGTAAGGACTTGCGTGTCAGCAGCCAAACACTTCCCGCCGTAGATATATACGGGCAAACCCTTAGAGAAGTATCGCCATTGGTCTTTGCCAGTTTTTTCATCCGCTACTTTGGCTAAGCCGGGGTACTGGATAAACAACCCACTAGGCAGAGTCAACCCCTCGCCCGGAACAGCGTGTATAAGCCCCTGCTCGTCCACCTGAAACCCGTTGCCTGTACGCAACGCAATCAACGCTTCATCGGCTTTGCGCCACAGTTCTGGAATCTTGTAGTACGTGTTCCGGTACGTATCAATGATGCGTCTTGCCTCAACCTCCGTAACATCTACCCCAGCCTGCATTTTTAGGAATAGCTGAAGCTTCTTATGACCGACGCCGTAGCCTGCGCCCAAGACCACGGTTTTTCCTACCTGACGCTGGCTTGCATTGCCTGTTGTAACCGCCTCTGGCGGTATCTGATAAATCTGACTAGCCATCAGGCGGTACACATCCTTCTTATCTGCGAACGCTTGTATCAAGTCTTGTTGTCCCGCAAGCCACGCTAAAACCCGAGCTTCAATTTGTGAGGAGTCGCAGTCAATCACAACGTAACCCTCGGGGGCTTTGATGGCATTCTTGATCTTGCCTGCGTTATCACCGCGTGACGGCAAGTTCTGCAGGTTTACAGAGTCTTGACCAGACCAACGACCAGAGTGTGCCCCGTAGTAACGCAGAGGTACAGGAAACTTGCCTCGAGTAGACATACCAATAAAGCGCTCAGTGCGAGTTTCCTCAATTGTCGTCTTGTTTCCAAGGCGTGCGGCAACAAGCATTTGGACTCGTTCATCAGGGTGCTCCTCTAGGGCTTTAAATTCTTCGTCGGTTTTGGCAAATGCGTATGCCTGCTTACCAGTGCGGGCACTGATTTTAAGTGGCGGCACTACATCGTAGTGCTCCAGCACGATGGCAAACTTCTCATTAGACATCAGCAATTTCTTAATGCCGCCCATGCCCTCACTAAAGATTGTGTGCACGTACTCGGGCTCGGCATCTGCCAGCATCATGTCCCGCACCGATTCAAGCAGCGACTCCTTGCGGTCTTTCACATCCTCTAGGTGGTCGATCAGTAGCTTCCTGTCTAGCTCTAGCACCGGCTCAATGAACATGCGCAAAGTCATGTCAATCAGTTTCAGTTCTTGTTTTGGGAAACCCATCGCCGTGTACATGTTGAACAGCTTGTACGTTAACTCTGTGTCGTTGATGCAGTACTCAGCGTAGCGTGCCAACTCCTCGGCAGAGAAGTCAGCGTAGTGCTTGCCCTTCGCATTCAATACCGCGTCACCCTTGACACCGACCCCCATGCGTTCAGCTTGTTTGGCAAGGCCGTGCCCCTTCTCATGCGGAAACAAAGCGCGGGACATACCGAGTGTGTCAAACCAAGCCATAGGGTTCACGCCATACAGCCAGTTGAGAACAGCACCATCGAACGCAGTGTTCTGTGCAACCACCATCGCATCAGACCAGTCGAACTCTTTCAGTATCCGTTCCACTTGCGGTTTGGGATACCAAACAGTTTCACCATCGTCCACCTTGATTGCAATGCCAATCATCTCAAACTGAGGCGACCGCACATACTCCTCGGTAGGAATCTTGGTCAGGGAATACTCAGTTGAGTAGAAGCACTCTAAATCTAAAACCACTAACTTTGGCACAGGCACTCCTTTATTACGTTTTCTAAATGGTCGTAGTTTGTTTCGTTAACAATGAGGGTATACCCACCACAAGCGTTAATCATCTGCAAATTCTTGAGTTGCAAAGCAGTTGCCTGCCCCTTGCCTGCCTTGGCTTCGATAGCCACGAAGTGTCCGTTGACACAGCACAAGAAGTCAGGGACTCCACTGTTGCCAAAACCAGTACCAATAGGCATGGCGTAGTAAATGCCGTGGGCTTTCAAGATCGCTTTGATCTTGGCTTTAACTTTTGCTTCAGGTGTTGCTGCCATATATCATGCTCCTCCAAACCGACACGGACGGCATATGATTATGCGACTTAGTGGGTGTTGTGTATCCGTTGTGTGCCACCCACCCAAGGGTTTGCAGCGTGCGAACACCGGACACCCAGACGTTTGGGTGTAGCGCAGGGGGGCGGAACAACAAGTTCTTACCGCAGTATTCTTTGAACTCATCCCCAAGTACCAGTTGTTTAGTTGTTAGTAACTTTTCAGCAAGTTCTAAGTAGCGTTGCACAAACTCGGGGTGTAGTTTGCTGGCTTTGCCCCAACACTTATCTGCCAGTGCCAAGGCACCCGTCATTCGATCAGTTTCCATTTTCAGTTACCTCAATTAGTTTAGCTAAATAGTGTTGGGCTTTCTTCAGGTCATCGACCCCGCCCTTGACTTCCCATCGGGAAATGTATTTCACGATGTTGCCCTCGAGATACCCTAGCTTGTTTGCAATGATGTAATCCCAAGGTTGGATGGCCTTGTCTTTGTAGTGCGTGCCTGCAACTTGCACGTCGTTTGCTAACTCAACGGTCATTTATTTTCTCCGGTTGTTTAAATACTTCGTAATACCTACGGGGTTTTGTTCCCAACACCTTGCGCAACCATTCGGCTCCACCCGCTTCCTTGAACTTCGTCCACTCGCTGTCCGACAGGCGCATCTGCCTTGGCTTTAGCGGCTCCGGTGGTCTTGGTCTTGGCATGGCTCAGGAATCCTTCGTGTTTGTTAGGTTGTGGTTTTTCTTTGGCTCGTGTGTAGACACCAAACGATTTGTAATCTATGCCGTTCTTGTCCATTACTGTCCCTGCGCTATTGCGGGTACGGAAATGTGTGTCGGTTAGAAAGATGCTAGGTCGTGGGTCTTCCTTCCAGTGGAAGGGGCATAAGTTAGTTGGTGTCACTTCTTCATCTCCCGCACAAAAGCCGCATAGCTGGATGCAGTATCTCCAAAGGGTAACTTAGCCAACGCCGTAGCCACCTCTTCCAGCACATCGTTGCGACGTATGTATTCTGGTGGACACACAGCTAACGCACAGGCAGCTTGAAGCTTGTCGTAGTGCAAGCTCCATTGGGCAAGCGCATCTGCCGCACGCTCTACCCATGCGTCGTTGAGATAGTGTTTATCCTTATGCTGCTTAAGCAAGTAGTCAGTTATTTGCAGTATCGTCATTGTGTTTCCTTTTCAGTTTCCTATATTTTGCCCATGTCGCATTCTCTGTACGCTTGTAGCCTTCCAAACGTAGCTGTCGATAGGCTGAAGCACGATCTTTTGAATTCAGAACAATATGCTCTTCGATGCACGACCAAAGCTCTATTTTCTTGCTGGACATTGCCTACCTTGATCGCAGTGGTTGTTGCAGGGTGGGCAGATGTCTTTGTGCCGCTGGATGTCTGCTGCTGACGCATCTCTGTCAACAAACTCGTCATCGCTAAACCAAGTGCGCAGGATCAACCGCTTGCGCCAGCCGGTCACGGCTTTGATAGCATCAAAGGCTTCGTCTTCAGGTTCTTTAATCATGTTTTTTGCTCCTTAATTTTGCAAACAAGCCAGTTAATAAACATTTGAATTGCTACGCCCAACATAATCAAACAAAAATCACGAATCATGTGTTGCTCCTTGCTCGGATGGCTAATGCCGCCAACTTTGTTACTTCAGATGCATATTCAGGATGTACTGCCAACACATCACACAACTTTGCACACGCCTCACGCTCTTTCTCTGCTATTTGCCATTCA
>Ga0114977_10000670_pt1 | contig 22643 bp, 18 predicted proteins | sample S_130805_MF_Meta_FD_87026 | JGI IMG/M metagenome (GOLD analysis project Ga0114977, IMG submission 87026) | Freshwater microbial communities from Lake Simoncouche, Canada to study carbon cycling - S_130805_MF_MetaG | ecosystem: Environmental > Aquatic > Freshwater > Lake | place: Lake...
CGATTCTGGAGTTGCAGCGCGAGTACGGGCTGAGCGTTTCGAGCATTGGTTCACCGATCGGTAAAGTCAAACTGCTCGATGTCAACGATGGAACGAACAACCGTTACGTGCCATTCCAAGAGTACTTACAAAAAGACGTGCGGAGAGCTTGCGATCTTGCGAACCAGTTCGGGAGCAAGCTGATCCGAGGATTTTCTTTTTATCATCCTCGCGGGACAGATCCGAATGCGCATGTGGCCCAAGCGGTCGATCAAATCGGTGCCATCGCTTCGCTGTGTGATTCATACGGATTGACCTTCGGATTGGAGGTCGAAGCGAACTTGATCGGGCAGACAGGCAAGTTGTTGGGGAAGATCTATGATGCGATTTCCCATCCTGCCTTGGTCTTGGTATTTGATGGCGCGAACTTGGTGTGCCAAGGAATGTCGACTGATCAAGTCTTTGAAGAATACTTGGCGATGAAGCATGGGATGGGTTGGATCCATGTGAAGGATTACAAGAGACCGCAAGTTCATCGAGCTGGCAGCAATGGTGCTGCGGCGCATGTGGACGAAGAGTCGTTGACCGCATTCGTGCCAGTGGACATCGGGGATTCGGGTCACGAAGCGATCTTTAGGGACATTCGAGCCGATTACCCAGCGATCATCGAGCGGGTGACCAAACGTGGGTTGCCTGGATTCTTTGTGGACCTTGAACCACACGTCAAGGGTGGTGGCCAATTCGGTGGCTTTAGCGGCCCGGATGGATTTGGGGTGGCGTTGCGAAGTTTATGCAAGTTGCTCGATTATGTCGGGCTTGCGTATCACTTGCGCGGTTTTGAAGATTTGCGCGGTTAGGGAGCGGACGGATGAATCGGGAGCAAGTAGGTTGGAGATCGCTATATCCGTACGACTCCCATTATTTATCTCTCGGTTCGCAGCAAGCGTCAGGTGGTGCACAGGTGCGGTTGCACTACATCGATGAAGGACCACGGGGAGTGTCATCGGAGTTGGCTCCTCATCAGCCGAATTCTGACCGGTCTGATACGAGCGGAGTTCAGCATCAAGCTTCGAGTATCTTGTGTGTGCACGGCAACCCGACTTGGTCGTTTTATTATCGATCGATTGTCGATCGGTTTAGCGCGACGAACAGGGTTGTGGCGGTCGATCACATCGGATGTGGGATGAGCGACAAGCCCCCGCAGTACGCTTATACGTTGCAACAGCATACCGACAATTTAGTAGCTTTGATCGATGCGATCGACATGCAGCGGATCGTGATGGTGGTTCACGATTGGGGTGGTGCGATTGGATTGGGAGCAGCGTTGCGTCGATTGGATCGCATGGCGGGATTGGTCGTTTTGAATACCGGGGCTTTTCCTCCCCCCTACGTACCGTTGCGAATCGCAGCATGTCGACTTCCGTGGATCGGAAGTTTTGCGATGCGGCATTTGAATGCGTTTGCGAGGGCGGCGACGGTGATGGCGATCGATCGCTTGCCCCGATTGGAAACCAACGTCCGCGACGGGTTGCTTGCTCCGTACGACACCGCAGTGCATCGCGTTGGAATCGATGGATTTGTCAAAGACATACCGATGAGCAAAACGCATCCGACGTTTGCTACTTTGAAGAAGCTTGAGAGTGATTTACCGAAGCTTGGTCGATTACCGATTCGGTTGGTGTGGGGTATGAAGGACTGGTGTTTTACGCCGGAGTGTTTGAGGCGTTTCAAGGTGGCTTGGCCGAACGCATCTGTACGCGAGTTGAGTGACGTCGGGCATTACGTCATGGAGGAAGCGGCATCGGAGGTTTGCGAGGAGCTCGCGGGGTTAGTTGTTCAGTAGGGCAGATTGCTGAAGATTTTTTGTAGCAGTGAGAGTGGAGTCGGACAGGTCAGACAGGTCAGACAAGTCAGACAAGTCAGACAAGTCAGACAAGTCAGACAAGTCAGACAAGTCAGACAAGTCAGACAAGTCAGACAAGTCAGACAAGTCAGACAAGTCAGACAGGTCAGCGGCGAGAACCGAGACAAACCGCAACGCGTAGCATGGGACTGTGTCCCGTGCTGTGGTGCAACCGTTTGCGCGGTCACCACCCTCATCCCCCGGCCCCTTCTCACGCCAGCGGGAGAAGGGGAGGCGCGCTTGTTGAAAACCCTTTGCTCGCGCCGGCGGGAGAAGGGGAGACTCGCTTGTTGAAGACCCTTTGCTCCCGCCGGCGGGAGCAAGGAGAGACTCGCTTGGGACAGAGATAAGCCGGACTTGGTCTGATTTCGAGTATACTAATCTCGTGGCGGTGGGGCTGATGCTTCCATAGTTCTAGAGACTTAGGTATTCGATGATACAGCAAAGTTTGCGAGTGTTGGCCGGGATCTTGTGCATGTCGGGCGCAAGCCTCCTTGCGCAGGAGGATCGCAAGATCGACTTTGAAAAGGATGTGTTACCGGTCTTCGATACGCATTGTGTTCGGTGTCACGGTGCAAGCAAACAGACAGCGGACGTGCGATTGGATCTGCGATCGGCAATTCTCAAAGGTGGTGGCAGCGGCGAGATAATTCGGGTTGGAAATAGCGCTGCGAGTATGTTGATCGACTTGGTAACGCAACCTGATCTCGATCTCCGCATGCCACCCGAAGGCTCTCCGCTGAGTGAAGCAGAGGTGGGATTGCTGAAAGCTTGGATTGACCAAGGGGCGCAGGGGCCTGAAGATTCGCATTTGCTGAACAAGGCGTTGCCTTGGAGTTTTCAGCCCGTGACTCGTCCTCAAATCGCACCGACAGATTCACTGTCAGTTTCGCCCGCAGATTCGCCGTCGGATTCGCAAAGCACTGTTGGATATGGTCCGATCGATCGTTTCTTGGCAACTAGCTTAGCAACCAAAGGGCTTCGATTCTCAGATGCCGCTGAACGCGAGACGTTGATACGACGCTTGTATTTGGTTGCTTTAGGAGTACCTCCGACCATTCAGGAAGTCGATGCGTTTTTGCAGGACGTGAATCCCGATGCATATGATCGGCTTGTCGATCGCGTGTTGAGCGATCCTCGGTATGGAGAGCGATTGGCGCGTCATTGGTTCGACGTGATACGATTTGCGGAGTCGAATGGATTTGAAACGAACCGCGTTCGCTACTCCGCTTGGCCGTTTCGCGATTATGTCATCGGCTCTTTTAATTCTGATAAACCATACGATCAATTTATTCGCGAACAGATCGCTGGGGATGAACTGGGGGTAGAGGTCGGAACCGGTTTTCTCGTTGCAGGGCCTTATGATTTGGTAAAGAGTCCTGACGAGTCTTTGACGTTGATGCAGCGTCAGGACGAGCTCGCGGATTTGATCAATACGACGGGGACTGCGTTCATGGGCCTGACGTTGGGGTGTGCTCGGTGTCATGATCACGAGTTCGATCCGGTGACACAAAAGGACTTGTATGCGTTGCAAGGAGTGGTCGCGGGGGTTCAATTCGGCGAAAGGGAGCTTGCTAATGAATTGAATGACCAATCGCGCGCGAGAAACGAGCAGATCAAAGTTGAACTGAAACGGATTGAAGGTGCCGTGGAAGCTTGGCGAGTGAAGTCAGCAGCGAGGATGTCCGAGAAGAAGCTTAGGCCGGCAGTTGAGTTTACAGTCAATGAAGAGCAGTTTGAGCCGGTGCGAGCTTTGTCAGTGCGGTTTACGATCCTCGCATCCGGTGGCTCGCAGCCTTGTATCGATGAATGGGAAGTGCTGCGAGAAGACGGAGTCAATGTTGGTGCAGCGTCTCGGGGGGCCAAGGCGAGTGCATCGAGCACATTGCCAGGTTATGCGATTCACAAGCTTGAGCATATCAACGACGAGAAGGTCGGCAATTCGCATAGCTGGATCTCCAATGAAGCAGATGGAGGTGTTATGAGGATCGATTTTGCTGAACCATCGGTGATTCGATCGATGCGATGGGGGCGAGATCGAATGGGGCAATTCCGCGATCGGGTGGCAAGTGCTTATAAGATCGAAGCGTTGCTGGAAGATGGTCAGTGGCGAGTTGTAGCGACGGGAGCCGATCGCATCAGTGCGGCCGGTAGCGATCCGCAGGGGTGGGTGTTAGGTCTAGAGGAGGGGGATCAAGAGCAAGCGAGTTCGCTGCTAGCGAACTTGAAGGCGTTGCAAGGCGAGCAGCGGGGGTTGCTGCGTGGTCAAGCAGCTTGGATCGGAACATTTCGTGAGCCGAGTGAGGTGTATCGTTTGTATCGCGGTGATCCGATGCTTAAGCGAGAGAAAGTCTCGCCGGGGGCAGTCGAGTCGTTGGCTTCGATCGACGGTTCGCCTTGGGGTGCAACTCGACCTCAAGTCAGTGAACCTTCAGGAGCAGATCAGGCGGTAGCCGTTGAGTCAGGTTCTGATACCGATCGCATGACCGAGCGGCAGCGGCGTATTGCACTTGCGCATTGGGTGTCTTCGAAGCACAATCCCCTTACGGCGAGGGTGATGGCCAATAGGTTGTGGCAGATGGTATTTGGGGTAGGGATTGTCGATACGCCCAGCGATTTCGGTGGGAATGGGAGTAAGCCGGTGCATCCAGAGTTGCTTGACTGGTTAGCTTCGGAGTTGATCGATAGCGGTTGGTCCGTCAAGCACTTGCATCGGCAGATGTTTCAATCGTTGGCTTTTCGCCAATCATCGTTGCCGAGGGAGGATGGGTTAGCGGCGGATGCGGATGGAAGATTGATGTGGCGGTTTTCACCGAGGCGTTTGGAGGCCGAAGCGATACGAGACAGCATGTTGGTTGCAAGCGACGTGATGGATTACAGGATGGGTGGGCCAGGGTTTTACTTGCAGCGAGTCGAGCAAGACAACGTGTATCGCTACTTTCCGAAGGAGGAAGTTGGACCTGCGGAATATCGCAGGATGGTGTATTTGACGCGGATAAGGCAGGAGCAAGATCCCGTATTCGGAGTGTTTGATTGTCCGAGTGGCAATCAGGTGATCGCGAAGCGAGCCAGGTCGAATACGCCGTTGCAGGCTTTGAACTTATTCAATAGTCCGTTTGTTCTGCAGCAATCGAAATTGATCGTGCAGCGTTTGGATCGTGAGGTGGGAGGTGGGACGAATGCGGATGTTCAGTTGGATAAGCAGACCGCATTGGTTGAGAAAATACGGTTGGCATTTCGATGGTTGATGGCAAGGGAACCGGATCGATGGGAGGTCGAAATGTCGGAAGCATTTGTGAAGCGTGAGGGGATCGAGTCGTTTTGTCGAGCGATGCTAAATGCGAGTGAATTTTTGTTTGTGTTCTAAGGGTTGTTGAGCAAAAGAGAGAGCGGAGCGGAGAGCATGAACGAGCAGCAACACTCACGGCGAGCATTTTTAGCGCAGCGGTTCGGGCAGATAAGCGGCATGTCGCTTGGAAGCATGGCATTGATGGATTTGATCGGACGCGATCGGGCGAGAGGGGAGGAGGGAAAGGTTGCAGGGGCAGTTGAAGGGACTGGACCGATTCGACCTCAGATTGATTCAGCGAATCCGAATCGTGCGAGGGCACCTCATTTTCAGCCGGCTGCACAGCAGGTGTTGATGATTTTCTGTGCTGGGGCGTGCAGTCATTTGGATACGTTTGACTTCAAGCCTGGGTTGATCAAATATCACGATCAGCCGATGCCTGGATCGGAGAAGATCATCACGTTCCAGGGTGGGCAAGGGACGTTGCAGAAGAGCCCTTGGGAGTTTCGGCCAAGAGGGCAATGTGGCAAGCAGATATCGGATTTGGTAGGGCAGGTTGGTGAATTTGCGGATGACATGTGTTTTTTGCATTCGTTAACGGGTAAGACCAACACGCATGGTCCGGGTGAGAACTTCATGAATACGGGCTTCACTCTTGATGGCTTCCCGAGCATTGGGGCTTGGACGAGCTATGCGTTGGGGAGTGAGAACGAGGAGTTGCCTGCTTATGTAGCGATCCCTGATCCACGTGGGGTGCCGCAATCGAGTGGGAACTGTTGGAATCCCGGTTTTTTGCCGGCAGCGTTTCAAGGGACCGATTTCAATGCAGCCAAGCCGATACGGAATCTTCGAAGGCCCGATGGGAGCAGTCCGCAGGGTGATCGAGCGACGCGAGAGTTTTTAGCCGATTTAAATCGGCATCATTTGGAGCGATACCCGGGGGATAGCGAGTTAGCGGCGCGGATATCTAGTTACGAGTTAGCAGCCAAGATGCAGTTATCCGTTCCGCAGGTTGCGGATTTGAGTACGGAGGATGAAGCGACGTTGCGTGAATATGGAGCAGACCAAGGTGGTAATGCGACGTTGGATACCAAGGCGGGTTATGCGAGGAACTGCATCTTAGCCCGCAAGCTGCTGGAACGGGGCGTGCGATTTGTCCAATTGTTCAATGGAGCGTATCAGGTTGGTGGAGAGGGTACGAGCAATTGGGATGGTCACAAGGTATTGAAGGATCAGTACACCGTCCACGGTGAAATTTTCGATCAGCCCACGGCGGCTTTATTGCGAGACATGAAACGTCGCGGGTTACTAGAGAAGACCTTGGTGGTGTGGTGTACGGAGTTTGGGCGGATGCCGACTTTTCAAGCTGGAGCGAGGGGACGCGACCACAATCCCTCAGGCTTCACGGCTTGGATGGCAGGCGCGGGTGTAAAGGCACCTTTCTCCTACGGGGCGACCGATGAGTTTGGTTACAAAGCTGTAGAGAAGGTTGCCACGGTGTATGACTTTCATGCAACGATCTTGCATTTGTTAGGTTTGGATCATGAGAGGTTGAGCTTCTATCACAATGGAATTGAGCGGCGGCTGACCGATGTCCATGGTTCGGTGATTCGGGATGTTTTGCGAAGTTAAGGGGGATGGAACTAGATGAGATTGTTAATTTAGGAGGGCTAGAGGGATTGGCTTGAGGGAAAATCCTAGGTTCGTGTGAGGAAGGCTTTAGGGTAATGCCGATGGAACGGGGGCGGAGGGTGGTAAGCCTTCTGGCGGAGCGGACACACGCGAGTGAAATTAGGAAATTGCATGCACCCAAGAATCGGCGAACGAACCGAGCGAGGCGAGCGCAACAGGGCGCAGCGGGTGGTCTCATTGCGGCTTGAAGCAAGTCCGCATTCGCGATTGTGGCGATGGTTCGCTGCGGGTTGTATCGGTTTGGTTGGATTGATGGGTGGAGCCACAGAGGTTTGTGCTCAACAGCGGTTGCGGACAGCAGAAGCCTTTGGGCTTGGTGCAGAAACATCTGAAGAGGGATCGTCGTCTCGCGAAGTGAGGCTTGGAGCGATCCGCAGCATACCTTTTCAGCAACTGACTCCGGAAGCTGCCGGGCGGGTGCGATCGGTGGTGGAGGATACCAGTTACTTCAGGCGGATGCCGACGCAGACGGTCGAATGCGATGCGGCGATGTACCAATTTTTGGTCAGGCATCCGGAAGTTGTGGTTGGGTTGTGGGATTTGATGGGGATAACGAAGGTCAGCTTAAAGCGGACTGGCGAGTATCAGTTGGTGGGTAATGATGGTGCGGGCACGACCTGCAAGATGGACTTAATCTACGGCAGCGACACTTTGCATATCTATCAATCGCAAGGTGGTTATCAGGGGAGTCTCTGGCCGCGAGAGCTTAAGGGGCACTGCGTTGTTGTGTTGCATAATCGGCCGGTGCAGTTGTCCGACGGGCGACCTGGCATGGTGGCATGGATGGATGCATTCATGCGGTTGGAGAATGCCGGAGCGGATTTGGTCGTCAAGACGCTCGGTCCGATGATGGGCAAGACAGCCGATCAGAATTTCGTCGAGTGTGCGAATTTTTTCTCGCAGGTGTCGATGACGTCTAGGTTGAATCCGCAGGGGTTGCAGCAAGTCGCGGTGCGATTGAAGAATGTGAGTCCAGAGGTTCGCAACGAGTTCGTCCGCGTAGCGGCTGAGTCATCGATGCGTCAGGGGAAGGTCATCGGTGTTCAGCAAGCGTTAACGCAGGGGATTGCGACATCGACGAGGCGGATGGTCAGCAAGAAGGGGAGTGAGGAGTTAGGGGATCGGGGTCGAGAGTTGATGGAAGAAGGGGTGGAGTCACCTTCGATCCGGCTTTTGACCAACGAAGGGGATTTTGATCCTAAGCCTTGAGCTGGCTATGTGTTAAGGATTTACGGAATTTGGGAACCGGGGGTTGGAAAAGGGCATCCAATGGAACCGGTTGAATTACAATGCTGGGAGTTAGGGATCCCTCGCGACTTGGTCGCGTCGGTGAGTTGAAGACTCTCAGGAATAAAGATCCCCAGAAGAAAACTCCACGGATGAAAACTCCCCTATTTTTTAGAATAACGCTAAAATACTGCCCATTCTGATGTAATGATTGCGTTGGTCTTCATCTCTACGGACGTCCTTTAGAAACTTTTCTTATTTGGGTTCGCTATGGCTTCAGGTCCTTCAGACGAAAATGTCGAGCAAACGAAGCGGCAGATACGGGACTTGGTCAACCAGGTCACGGAGATGGCGAAGTCGGATGTAGACGCTTCGGAGTTTTACCCTTCGGTTTTGCAGCGGGTCGTCAGTGCATTGGCGGCACCTGGGGGGGCGATATGGTTGCTTGATGGAGAGAGTGGGTTGCGTTTGGCGCACCACATCGACATTTCGCCGAATTTGATCGATGCGCGGAATGAGGAAGCGATGCAGCATGGTCGGCTTTTGGGTCGGTTGATTCAGAATGGGAAAGCCGAGTTAGTGCCACCGATGTCTGGTTCGGCTGAGACGGGAGAAGCGAATCCGACGAAGTATTTGTTGGTTACTTCGCCGTTGGTTTCACCGAAGGGGCCGGTGGGATTGCTTGAGGTTTTTCAGCGAGGTCAAACGCCTCCTGAGGCGCAGCGCGGTTATCTTCGGTTCGTCGAGCACATGGCGAAATTGATCGGGGATTGGATCAAGGGACACACGTTGCAGGAGGTCTCGACGCGGCAGGAGTTGTGGCAGCAGTCGGATCAGTTTGCGCGGTTGGTGCACGACAATTTGGATTTGCGAGACACGGCATTTACGATTGCCAATGAAGGGCGTCGATTGATCGATTGCGACCGCGTGTCGGTAGCGGTGCTTAAGGGTGGCAAAGCGAAGGTGATTGCGATATCGGGACAGGATTCGATAGAGAATCGCTCGAACAACGTGCAGGCTCTTGGGAGCTTAGCGACGCGCGTGATCAACAGTGGGGATCCGTTGTGGTATGACGGTTCGACGGAGGATTTGCCCCCTCAGTTGGAAGAAGCCATCGAAGACTATGTCGATCTTTCGCATGGTCGAACGGTGACCGTATTGCCGATTCGCCAACCGGAGCGAAAGCTGGAGGGAGATATTCTTGCGGAGCGTAACGAGACGAATGAAGCTCGGGTTCGGCAGGAGATCATCGGTGCATTGATTGTCGAGCAGATCGAAACGCAGCTTTCGCGCGAGACGCTTGAGGGACGCGTGGATTTGGTATACGAGCATGCGGCTCGGGCTTTGTCGAATTCGATGAGTCACAGCAACATCTTGTTTATGCCGCTATGGCGTTTTCTCGATCGGTTCCTATGGATGTTCAGAGGTTCGGCATTGCCGAGGACTTTGTCGATCTTGGGGCTTATCGGCGCGGCGATTCTATCGATGTTTATCATTCCGATGGACTTCGATCTTCAGGGGAACGGCAAGCTTAAGCCGACAGTTGAGCGTCAGGTGTTTGCCCATGCCGATGGCGAAGTTGAGCAGGTGTATATCAAGCACGGCGATGAGGTAGTAGAGAATCAGCCGTTGGTAAAACTGAAAAACAACGAGCTTGAACAGCAGATTCAAACCACGCGCGGGCAGTACAAACAAGCTTTGCAGCAGGCTTATGAGCTGAAGCGTCAGCTCAACAATTCGACCTCTTTAACCGAGTCCGATCGGATACGTTTGCAGCAGGATTACAACCAAGCTGAGCAGGAAGCGGTCAATCGCAATGCGGAGTTGACTTTGTTGGTAGAGCGTCAAGCGAAGTTGCAGCGATTGAGTCCGATTAAAGGACTGATTACGACCTGGGATGTTGAGAAGGTTCTCAATGCGAGGCCGGTGGTTACCGGTCAGGTATTGATGACGGTGGCTGATCCGGAAGCTGATTGGGAAGTCGAAGTATTGATGCCCGAGAAGCGGATGCGATACTTGGATTGGGGCTTCGAAAATCGAGCAAAGAAGGATGAGGAAGGGCAGGAGTACCTCGACGTTGAAATCATTTTGATGACGGCTCCTGAGAACAAGCATTACGGGCGATTGTATCGTTCGGGTATTGGGGAGCGAGCGGAGTTGGACCCTGAAGACGGGGCTGTAATTCGCTTGCGTTGCATCCCGAACGATAAGGCTTTATTGGAGATATCGCGTCGGCCTGGGGCTCGCGTGATGGCGGATGTTAAGTGCGGCAAGCGGAGTGTGGCTTTCGTATGTTTCTACGAAGTCATCGAATGGATACGAGCGAACTTATTGTTCTGATGTTGTTCATCCCGAAGGTTGCGGCGCGAGCTCGTAAGCGTTGAGCCGGTAGTACTAAAGAGTCTGTGGAACTTAGCAAAAAGATTAGATTGATATGACCCAAAAAGTTCTTATAGCCTTTTCAGCGATGTTGATGGCCGCTTCGATCGGTGGGTATTGGTGGCAATCGAAATCGATCGCATTGCGTTCGGGAGGTTTTTCGCAAGATAGTTCGGCGAGTCGTTCCGATACGCCGGCGACGGTTCGCAATGCCGGCGGATCGGATGAGAAGGGAACCGAGAGCGATGTCGTGTTGCTTGGGGGTGAGCAGGGGCGGATCAAGCAGATTGATGTCGGTTCGGGTCAGATTGATGCCGGTTTGGGACAGAGTGAAAGCAGTGTTGTACAGACGAAACTGATTTCCCAGAGGGAAGGCGTGGGTGCTCAGGGTGGAGCGGGGGTGTTGCCGCCAGGTGGCAGTGGGCTTCCTGCGGGTGTACCTTTGACAGATGTTTCAATACCTGGTGGATTGGCGTTACCTGGTTCGCAATTACCTGGGGGGGCTTTGCAGAATTTGCCTTTGCCATCCGATGGCGTATTACCTTCGAAGGATGGGGTGTTGCGTTACAAAGCGATTCTCTCGTTTGTCAACGACATCAAAGTCGTGGCGCAGGCAGATGGAATTCTGTTGGATATTTTGGTTGATGAGGGGACGATGGTGTCGAAGGATACGGTGATGATCCAGATCGACAATCGATTGGCGAATGCGGAGAAGGAGATAGCCACACGGGAGTTGGAGTCCGCGCGGTTGAAAGCAGAGGATGACAGTCAGATCAAATTTTCAGAAGCATCGTTTGACGTTTCGAGTTCGGTTTTCAAGCGATCGCAGGCGTTGTATGAGAAGATTGCCGAGTCGCTCGATGACTTAGAGAAGAAGCGGTTGGAGAAGATCAAGGCTGGTTTTCAGATCGACGTATCGAAGCGGGAGCAAAAGATCAACGAGGCTGCTGTTGGGGTGAATGAAGCGAAGCTTAATGCATCGTTGGTGCAGTTGGAGTTGAGGACGATCAAGGCCCCTTTTTCTGGTGTAGTGGCTAGCGTTCAGAAAGAGCGTTTTGATTGGGTGAAGGCGGGAGAAGAGATTCTTCGTTTGGTTTCTTTGGAGAAGTTCCGAGTGAAGGGAACCGTTCGCTTGATGGAGTCCCCCAATTTGTTGGAGGGTGCTAGGGCGAAGGTGATTGTGCCGATTGGGGCGGGTAAGGTCGAAGAGATCCAAGGTGTGGTAGGGTATGTCAGTCCGGAGTCGCAGGGGACTGGTGCTCGCAATGACGGGACGCATGAATACGCTGTATGGGTTGAGATTCCCAACAAGCAAGTTGCAGGGAAGTACTTGTTCCGCGGTGCGATGGATGCCGTGGTAGAGATATATCCGAATCGTTAGTTGATAGAGTTTGGTTGCGGTCGATCCATTTGTGCGTTTCTAGCGAACCGATTGGTACATAGCTTATGACAACGATGGCTGATTCTTTGGTCAACAGTGCGATGCGGCCGTTGAAGTTGCGTCGTCGTCCGGACCTGGAGTCGCGTCGACATCGCTATGACGGCAAGGCTTACTGGGTGGTCAAGGAACCGATAGGGCTTAATTACTTTCGGTTTCACGAAGAAGAATACGCGATTTTGAACATGCTCGATGGTGAGACATCGTTGCAAGCGATCAAGGATCGTTTTCAAGCGGAGTTTGCTCCGCAGCGGATTAGTTTGCAGGATTTGCAGCAGTTCGTTGGGATGTTGCACCGCAGTGGGTTGGTCATCTCGCATGCGGCCGGCCAAGGCAAGCCATTGCGACGTCGAGGTGAGACCAAGAAGCGAAAAGAGTTGATCGGGAAGTTGTCGAACGTGTTTGCGATCCGATTTCGGGGTATTGACCCTGAGCGGATCCTCAACGGATTGCTTCCTTGGTTCGGCTGGTTGTTTACCACTTGGTGTTTGTTCTTCGCGATGTTGCTTGGGCTCGCGGCGATTACGTTGGTGTTGGTCAATTACCAAGAGTTTCGAGGTAAGTTACCCACGTTTGAAACATTTTTCGCCGCGAACAATTGGCTGTGGTTAGGTTTGACCATGGCGTCGGTGAAGGTGTTGCATGAGTTTGGGCACGGATTGAGTTGCAAGAAATTTGGAGGGGAATGTCATGAGATGGGGCTTATGTTCCTCGTCTTTACACCCTGTTTGTATTGCAACGTTTCGGATTCATGGATGTTGCCCAACAAGTGGCAGCGTGTGTTTATCGGCGCAGCGGGAATGTACGTCGAATTGATCTTAGCTTCGATTGCGACATTTCTGTGGTGGTACAGCGAAGATGGAATGTTTCACTTCCTGTGCTTGAGTGTGATGTTTATATGTTCGGTCTCGACTGTGGTCTTCAATGGGAATCCGTTGTTGCGTTTTGACGGGTACTACATCTTGATGGATATCCTTGAGATACCCAATTTGCGTCAGAAGGCCAGCGAGATACTCAAGCGATGGTTTCAGAAGAATTGCTTGGGGTTGGAGTTGCAAGACAATCCGTTTTTACCGCAAGGGAATCGGTTGTTGTTCGGGGCTTATACCCTCGGCTCGTTCATTTACCGTTGGGTAGTCGCATTCGGGATCATCATGTTTTTGAATCAGGTGCTCAAGCCTTATGGGCTTCAGTCCTTGGGACGCGCTTTTGCGGTAGCCGGACTGGCGGGGATGGTGGTGCCGGGAGTGATGTCAGTCGTGAAGTTTTTGAAAACGCCTGGGAGGGCATCGAAGATGAAGCGGGGGAATATTTTGACCTCGTTGACCGTTGCGGCAGCGGTCTTATCGGTGATTGCATTTTTGCCGTTGCCGTTCTACGTGTATTGCCCGACAGAGATTCAACCGACGCGTTCGGTCGATGTGCGAACGATTGTGCCGGGCAAGCTTGTTCGATGGCACAAGCAACCTCAGGAAGCGGTAAAGCGTGGAGAAGTGCTCTGCGAGTTGGAGAATTTGGACTTACAGTACCAGCGTGCAAGGGCTTTTGGGGATTTGCAAGTCGCGCAGATCAAGTTGCAGGATTTGGAGCGATCGGCGGCGGCTGATGTTGAGCGTGTCCAATACTTGCGGATTCAGTTGGAGGATGTGGAGGCCAAGCGAAATATCTTAGGTGTCTTGGATCAGAAGATTGCCAATTTGGTATTGCGCAGCCCGATCGATGGCTTTTTGTTCCGAGCGCCGCCGAAGGAAGAGAGCAAAGCGGCGAAGGCCCAGGAGCAGCTTCCGAGTTGGTTTGGGGATCCGTTCGATCCGAAGAACACCGAAGTTTACTTCAGCGAAGGAGACTTGTTGTGTTTAGTCGGACCGGCGAAGAAGATGGAGGGGGTGATGGTCGTCGACCAGCACGACCGCGACCTGTTGGGGATCGGAGACGAGGTGAGTTTGATGTTGGAGTCGGCTCGTTTGGAGTCGGTCAAAGGTAAGGTGATCGGTTTTTCGGCATCGGAGATCAAAGAGGTTCCGCCTCAATTGTCGATCCAGGTCGGAGGGACGTTAGACACGAAAATGGACGAATCGGGCCGCACGATACCGATCAGTACATCGTATCAAGCGAGGGTGGAGTTTGATGACGATTCCTTGCCGCTGCGGCTGGGGTATCGGGGAGAGTCCCGGGTTCATCTTTCGTGGAGATCGTTGGGTTGGCGGCTGAAGCGTTACTTCATGAAAACATTTAACTTTGAGTTCTAGCAGTGGTGGACAATTCCCATGTGGAACTTTAGAGTGGTAGAGACTCTCAGAATGATTACAGGGGAAAAACCTGTTAGAATCAGTTAGGTTAGGTAGATAAGTTTTTTTAGAGAAAGTTTAGACGATGTCGAACGACGAAACGCAAGCTGGTGGACAAGCGGAATCGCAACAAGGACAGCAAGTGGTGCAGGTACAGGTCAAGGATGAAGATGCGATTGCGCTTTATGCGAATTTTTGCCGAGTGACTGGCTCCCCAGAAGAGCTTATTGTGGACTTTGGTCTCAATCCGCAACCGATTGGCGTTCCAAAGGATCCGATTTACGTCAAGCAACGGATCATCATGAATTACTTCACAGCGAAGCGATTGTTGGCAGCTTTGAACATGTCGATTCATCGTCACGAGCAAGTCTTCGGCGTTTTGGAGACAGACGTTCAGAAGCGTCTTCGCGCTCAGTAATTGAAACATCGAAAATGAGTTGCTTGTCCGAGGAGAAAGGCTTGGCGGTTGCTTGACCTTTCAATTTAGGAAGCGATTGTTTTGGATTGTGGTTTGCGGATTACGGCCGATCGTTTACAATCCCTGGGATACATCGGGCCGTAGCGCAGCCTGGCTAGCGCGCTACCTTGGGGTGGTAGAGGTCGTGGGTTCGAATCCCGCCGGCCCGATTAAAAATAAACCCTTGTTTTCCTTGCGAATTCAAGGGTTTTTTCGTGTTCTCATCGCTCGTCGTCGCCGGCTCGGAATTGTCCCAAAATGACCTATTTTGACCTGTTTTGACGGTAGTTGGTGCAACCATTGGTGCAACCGAAGATGCAACCGTAAATGCGTTATCGGTCCCGGTTCGCTTCAAGCTCGTCGTTGCGGTGATCGACTCCAATTCCAGCAACGGCAAAGCCTCAACAGCTCCGGCAACGTCCAGCAATCGCGGGTCGGTGTAGGTCTTCATCGTCAACCGGATGTCGCTATGCCGCATCGCTTGTTGTGCGGTTCGCGGTGCAACGCCGCCCTTGCTAAGCAACGTCCCGAACGTATGCCGCAATGCGTGAACGTCAACCGTTCGCCCCCGGTCGTCAACCTTCGCAATCTCCGCAGCGGCAAGGTCGCGGTCTAAGCATCGAATTAGACTCCTTGGGACAGAGAAGAGTTTTTCGGATCCAGCAACCCGCGATTCACTTCGAAGCGATCCAGCAACCCGCGATCGGTTCTTGATGTCAACCCATTGCCGCAGCTCGTCGGCAATGTCAGCCCGTAATGGAATGTCAATCGCTTCGCGGTTCTTAGTGTCCTTGGCTTTCATGCTTACAAATGCCATCGCCCCGGTAAAATGTAAGTGATCGAAAGTAAGCGATTCTATTTCACCACGACGAAGCCCAGTAAGAACGGCAAGCTTGTAGATTAAGTAACGCTCAAAGCCTCTTCGGTCTAGTTCTTCTAGGAACGTCGGATTGCCCTCTAATTTCGCTTTGGCGATGTCAACCGCATTGCGTACGCCCTCAAACGTCAATCGCTCAAGCGACCACGTTTTGCGGCTTTGTGGGGACTCTGGCAACTCGTCGCCGACTTTGGCAACAACAGCCCGCCCGTATTCCGCGACCGGACGCCAACGAGCAACGAAAAGCAATCGGTTTAGCTCGTCTTCGTTCAAAGCTCGTCGTTGCCGTCTTGGGTCATCGGACTCGTTGTACTTACCAACGCCCGCGAAAGGGTTGATTTCGATTCGCTTTTCTCCAAGGGTGTTGGTTTTCTTGTTGTGTATCCGCTTGCCCGTAAGCCAAAACCCCCAAGCAATCGCCATCCCGATATACTGATTCAGCGTTGCAAGTGATCGGTCTTTGTGCAACTCCGAAGACAACCATTTAAGAAATCGATCCGCGTTCAAGTCGGACAGCAAGCGAAAGTCGCAAGCGTCGCCGACTTCAAGTAAGCGTTTACGCGTTGTCTTGATGCGGTCAGGGTGTTTACCTTCTTGGGTTAGGTAGTCGCAGTAATCCGCGATGTGGTCCGCGACGGGTCGCTTGGCATGTTTCGCGGTCTTCGTGTCTTGTTGGGTAATGATGCCGCTTCGGATTTTTTCGGCTTGGCTTTCAAGGTCGGCAAGAATGCTTTTCGCCGCTTGCTTGTCACGGCATCCGGTGGGAACGTCTCGAACTATGCCGGATCCGTCGCGGTATTTCGCGAAGTAGGTTTCGCTTTTAGTTCGTACTCGTTGCGATCCATCCGCAGCGATAACAACAACGCCGGTTCGCTTTTCGCCGGTCCTATCCACCCAAGACGCGATCGACTCAACAACATTAGCCTTGCCCGGCTCGGCTCGAAGTTCCTTCGGTGTTGCTCCGCGTCTCTTCGTTGTTACCTTCGCGTTCGCCGGTAATACTCTGGTGGAGGTCTTCTTGTAAACGGTCCCCATGATGCAACTACTCCCTTGCAACTACTCAAGAAATAAAAGACGCGGAAGCCGGTGAGTAATCCGGTTTTCGGTCCGTCGACCTATCCGCGTTCCTGGAAGTGTACCCGATGAACAACGGCAAGTAATCAATTCAATCTTGTTTTTTCCGCATCCGCCGCCCTCGGTGGCAGGATGCGTTATGGTCCCTTATGGGATATAGGAACTACGGTTCCGCAGTTTGTTACCGTAAAGTTCCGCAGTGCTTAGGAACTACGGTTCCGCAGCGACTCGACGCGGTAAACCGACGGCCCCTTGTTCAATCCGCCTTGATGAACAACAACGAGCAAGCCAAGTCGAATTAAGCTTGCAATCGACTTTCCCACTGATCGCGTAGAAATACCCGCCCGTTTTGCGATGTAACCTTGGGAAGTCTTCGCGGTCCCGTTCTTGGTGTCACGATACAAAACGAGCCAAGTTCCGATTTCCGCCTTGGTCAATCCAGCAAGTGAACAATCGACGAAATCATTCAGCGTTGTAAAGCGATCGCGGGTTAACTTGTTACCACGGCCGGCCGCTTGTGGCTTTCGCTCCTTGGGATGTCGCATTGCGTGTTGTTGGCTTGCCGTTTTTCGTATCGGCTCCATCGGTGGCAATACAGCCGCGCCGTTTAAGGGGTCCATTTCGTTCCCCCCGTCGTGCTCGTTGAATCCCAAAGCCCCTGCAAGGATGCAAGCATCTTGCCGCCGGTGTTCCCTTCGTCATCGTCGGCCGCTTCGAATTGTTGAACGGATCCATTGAAACGCAATCGCATCCGCCCGCGTTCGGAATACCTTGCTTTCAGGTGGAGTAAATCGCGGGTCGGGTCGTTCTCGTCGGGTTGGGTGAGAATCCAAGCGTCATCGGCTCCGAATTCCAGTTCGCCCGACTCCTTGAAGCTTGCTAAGTTCATCGCGTCGCTATCGTAGCTTGAACGACCGTGTTTATCCCTTTGACGCCCAACGCTTGAAATTACCAAGACTGACGCGCCCGCTTCGGCGAATGCTCGAAGGTAGTTCATAGAAGCGTCCACAGCTCCGCGACGGTCCGCTTGCGTCGATTCTCCGCGATTACCTATTGGGATTCTCTGGATGTAGTCAACGACGATAAGCAAGCGATCGTCGGCCGTGTTTAGCGGTGCGAAGTGATCGACCGTTGCGGCAACATTGGTCAGCGTGAACGGTGGCCGCACGAAACACAACCTTTCGCCGATGGAATCGATTGCTTTCAATCCAACGTCGATTCGGTCGGCATGTTCTTCCCCTAGTGACCTATAGCGAATGCTCGTTAATGGTACGCCCGACAATCGGGATAATTGACGGTCTAGCAATGCCCTTGGTCCCATTTCAACATTGCACACAACCGCACGAAGCGAAGAGTCTAGCCGCAATGCATCGACCACGGCTTGCATTATGAACGCCGTCTTGCCGGCTCCAGGTGCTCCGCCAAACAGCGTTACCAATCGCGGCCCGACTTCGACTTGGCTTAATGGTCCATGTTCCGCGATCCGAAAAAATGTCGGTGGTTCGCCGGATAGCAGATCGTTTTTCCAATCATCGAAGGTATCCGCAGCGGTGAGGTAATTACCCATTTTTCCCCCCATGTTTTATTCCTGATTCAATTTGTCGTCGCGTCTCATTCGGTGTTAGTCCACTATCCAACGCCGGTTCAGTCAACAACGCCGATGCAAGGTCTAGCGAACAACCATGCTCGGCAAGGTTCGCCGCAGCTTGGAATAACGCTTTCGCACGTTCACCCGCCGTTGCCCCTTCGCGGATGAATTCAAGCGTTGATCGGTTCAACGCGTTCGAAGATGTCGCCGTTGCTCGTCGCGTCTCGATTGCTTGAATCTTCGTGTTGTGCTTATCAAGTGATCGTTGCCAATCTTCGATTGCGTTCTTGCAAGTACTCGGCATTGATGCAACGTCGAACGCTTGCGGTTCGGATCCTAAGTGGCGTATTCGCAACGGTTCCAAGTGCAATAACTCGTTTAGCGTAAACCGCCGCTTGTGTAGCCCGGTTTTCGGGTGCTTGCTATTCGGTGCTCGGAATGCTCGAACGCGATCGTAAACGGATGCATCGATGCCGACGCCGGCTTGCTCCGCAATGAATTCCGCCATTGCTTTCGCTTGTTCGTGAAACTCAACGCCGGGTCGCGCCCCCCAAAGCGAAGTCGGCAACCCAAGGTGATAGCCCTTGGACCCACTAAAGAATACAAGCAGCTCGTCTTCGATGCCGTAACGGTTCGCCATCGTCGAAGCTAATCGCCTAGCGTCGCTTGTAGCAAGCTCGAAGTCGTCTTCGCGGTCTATGTCGAACCATAACCACAACGCGAAGGATTCGCCGGTATAGCCCCTCGTCGAACGATTTGCTTGAAGGTGATCGCGGAACGGTTTTCCAAACGTAAACGCCGATAAGTAACCTTCGGTGTTGTACTCGGATTTCTCGTCGCAATCGCAGTAAGCTTGGAACGCCGACAGCCAATCAATTAGCCGCCGGTCGTTCCAAAGCGTCCCAACGATGCGAAAGCCAAACGGCATCGCATCCATTGCCTAGCCCCCCGCCGCAGGTGTTGCGTCGCCGCCCGTTTTGTCACTAGGTGACGGCTCGAAGTCGTCAGCCGGTGCAAACGGATCCGGCAATTCTTGATCGAAGCTTACAACCTCGAACGACTTCACTTGGTTTCGCTCGGTCCCGTCGTCATCCTTGCGAACAACAACCCTTACCCGTACCCGAAAGAATCGCGGTAGCGGGTTTTCCAGTTGATGAAGCGATTGAACCCCAAGCTTTCCAAGGTCGCGTTTCGTTCCAGGCATTGCCGCAGCGGTCAACCAGCAATCGAGCCACAGTAAACGCCCGGCATAGTCCGACGGCTCCAAAACTTTGAAGGTAAGCTTATAACCGGGTGTTCCTCGTCGTGATTGCTCAAGCTTGCCGTCGATGATGTGGCAAGTGTAATTCCCGGCCGGCAACGGCCCGAAATCGTCAGCGACTTGTGACGCGTCCCACAGATTGCCTATGCCGTCGTTGTCGCCTGATGGTAAGATGTCGCTTAACCTCATTCGCTTGCTCCTTGTTCGCACTTGGTGTTTATTGGGTGAGTAGAAGCCCCATCGATTGCCGTCGGTGGGGTTTCGTCGTTAATAGCAGCAACCGCCCGAATGAGCGATTGCAAGTAAGCCGCCGCAGCGGTTCGGTCGGTAAGTCGCAAAACAGAGATATAGCCGCGATGCCGCGAAGGTCTTCTGCTTTTGGTGGTTCCTTCGATCGTTGCGAATTCATCCGCGACAAGCGACTTGGTAACGGTTCCCCGCCATCGCCCGCCATCGTGAAACGGTGTAGCAAGGTCTTCGTTGTTCGTCGCATCGTCGATTGTGGCAAGGCCGGTATCAGACCGCAGCAACGCCGCAAGCATAGACAAGCGACCTAGCGTTACCCGGTCTACGTTGCTTGATGCGGCAATTGCCATGCCGACGCGTTTTTGGCTTTCGCCGCGTTGAATTAGTTCGTCGATAGAATGATTCACTTTCGCGCTCCTTGTGTTTGAGGACAACCCGCCGCAATCCAATCCGCAATCGCGGCCGCATCCCATCGGACAGCCCCGCCAAGTTTGATCGGACGCGGCATTCGCCCCGCATCGCTCAAGCGGTAAACATGCCGCTTGCTAACGTCCAGCAGCTCCGCGACCGATTCAACGGACAACAGCCGGCTTGGACTCTTCGCTTGTGTTTGGTTCATATTCGTTCCTTTCAGAATGAACCCATCGAAGTGAACGCGACCACGCCGCGTTGCATGCCAAGACGATAGGAAGCAATTGAATATGGAGCAATGAACACGAAATATTACGTGACCAAGTTTGTTGTTATGTCACAGCTTGCAAACCGCGACCACAAACAGAAAAGAAGGGTCTACGCTCTCGGCAGGGTAGGTAAGTTTTTTTCAGTGACGAAACCCCGGCCCCCTATTTCGTCACAGTCTCAAGCATTCCTTTTACGGTCGCGTTCGAGTCTTCGCCTTATTGCGGCAACCTTTTTGGTCGTCGCCTTACGCGGCAAACCAAGCTTATCAGCGATCGCTTGGGGTTTCATTCCGTCGGTTATCAACCGAAGTATCTTCAATTCATCTTGGGTGTATTCTGCCTTGGGTCGTCCTGCCTTACCCTTCGGTTCGATTTGTATCGCGACCTTGGGTTGGTCGTTTTGCGTTGGTGTCGGCAAGTTCGCTTTATAGGTTGGTTCGCGGTCAACTTCGATTAAAGCTTTCTCGGTTTGAAGTTTATCGAGCAGCGTTTTCAGTTCCTCGATTTGCTCAAAAGTAAAACCATATTCGACCCATAACGCTTGGCAGTGACGGACCTTGGCTAAGAACGCCTTAACAGTCCGCTTGCCCTCAACGGGTGTTAATTCCTCAATCCATCGCAAGTAGAGCAATTTCGCTTTGTCGATGTAGGCTTTCGCATCAATAATGTAGGGTTGCTTACCTTGCTTCGCTCTCGTTCGAAAAACCAGCTTGTTTAGTTCTTGTCCTTGCAAAAGTTCGCGATGTAGCCTTGCCGACTCATTCAATCGTTCAAAAGCCAAACGGTAGGTTTTCAAGTAGCTTTCGAAAAGTGCCCAGCATTCTTTCGCATTCGGCCCGCGTTCGTCAGGGAATGAGGGTAATATCATGCGATCGCAGCGAAGCGAAGCTTGCAAGGTAAAAATGTCTTGCGTGATTCGATCATACAAGACCGCGACCGGATCCGGCCCGGTGTTTTGCGATGTCATTTTGCGAACCCCATAGTATTAAGCGAAGGCCGGCCGGCCCGCCCGATTGCCTATGGGAACAATCGCGACGGGTGGCCGTTCAAGCGATAGCTAGTCGCCTTACCTTTAAGCATCCATAGTTTACCAAGCGACTTCGGCTTGGTCGATTCTTGCTATGCCGTAGCCCTTGCAAGCCATTGTTGGAATTCATCCGGTTCTTCGTTTTCAACCGGTTCAATCTTCAGGCGGTAGCGATCGACAGGCGACAGCCCAAACAATCCCCCAAGCTTTCGCACTTGATCGACGACAGCAAGCCAAGACCGCGTTTTCTTCGCGTCGTTTTGGTCACTCATCGCGGCAGCGGCAAGGCTCCTTGAGTGGGTGACAAGCTCGGCAAGGTGTCGCAGGTGCAATGCATCGACGCGCCGCAGGATTCCCGGTTCTATCGTCGCAAGCAGTTCGTCCCAAGCATCGCTTGCCGACCCTATGTCGCTTGGCTTGACCGGTAAACCGTCCGCCTTGGTCCTATCGGGTTTAAGCGATCGATCGCCCCCGCTATAAATGCCGCCCATAGTCCCATCCTTGAAAAAAGTTTTTGGTCTTCGTTGCGTTTCATTCGTGAGTTCGACCGCTCGTTGAGGGTCAAAACTGAATGTTGCAAGTGCCCCCATACCTTCACCCCGCACCGCCCCCAACCCCCAAGCAATCCTAACGAACTAACTTTCCCTTCAATAAGGCCGACCTAGATCGACCGCAAACGGTAACGAATACTAGCAGGGACCCATGACCTACGCGGCGTACCGCCCCTTACCCCAAGCCCCAAGCAAGCAAGAATTTCCATTCCTTCGGCTTGCCGTCTTTTGGCGTTTCGCTTTCCTTGCTCGGCATCGGGACCCGTTCGACCGCCCCCCTAGATTTTACCCGATAGTTCGCATTACCCAAAACGGCCGGCATCGGTGGTTTAGTTGAGAAGCAAGATAGCAAGCTTGCGTCGCTCGTCGTCAGTAAGTCGACTTCTCAAGGTGTCGGCAAGTTCAGCCAAACAGCGTTCGCAGGTGCAACCATTGGTGCAACCGTCGCCTTGGGTGTTGCGTTTACCCTTGTTTTTATTGGTCGGCTTGGGGTGGTTGGTTTCCTTGGGGTGGTAGAGGTCGTGGGTTCGAATCCCGCCGGCCCGATTAAAAATGAACCCTTGAGTTCTCAACGAGCTCAAGGGTTTTTCTATTGGTGTTCTGAGAAGTTTTTTGAAACACAGAGACATCTGAGTTCTCGGCAAGTGTTTTTTGAGGTTTTTTCAACTTTTTTAGGCTGATAAAAAC
>Ga0114977_10000674_pt1 | contig 22599 bp, 21 predicted proteins | sample S_130805_MF_Meta_FD_87026 | JGI IMG/M metagenome (GOLD analysis project Ga0114977, IMG submission 87026) | Freshwater microbial communities from Lake Simoncouche, Canada to study carbon cycling - S_130805_MF_MetaG | ecosystem: Environmental > Aquatic > Freshwater > Lake | place: Lake...
ACGCTCTCTTCAATTAAGCCCGCTTCTAACATTCTGCGAAGCTGTGGGTAGAGAACTGAAAATGAGAGTGCGCGAAATGGTCCAAAGATGGTGCCCATGCGCTTTCGAAGTTCGTATCCATGAAGTGGGGTCTGGGATAAAAGGCCAAGGAGGGCGAACTCAAGTGATTCACTGCGTGAGCGCATGGCTTACTCCCTCCCACCTATCGGTCTATGTATCTATTCGATATATCCAGCCATAATCTATTGGGATAGGTCGGCAGGCGCAACTTCCAACACGCTCACGCTCATATTTCAACCCCGCTCTGGGTGTGGCGTACGCCTCAGTATCCACAGCTTCAGTTCTACCCTTTTAACTAATGCCAGCTACCTCTCGTGGCTGGCTACTCAGGAGATCTGAAAGGACGTCAGCAATGTCGCTACTCTCATGGAAACTTCATGGAAACGGTAAGACCCTGTCCCCGGGCGCAGTTGTTTCAACAGATGAACGCCTTACATGGCCGCGCACAATAGGTGTGGGCTTACAACACATCGCCGCAATGTTTGGAGCCACATTTCTGGTTCCAATCATTACTGGATTTCCCCCAACAACCACACTCTTCTTCTCAGGAATCGGCACTCTGCTATTTCTGGCTCTTACACAAAACAAAGTTCCTAGCTATCTAGGTTCATCCTTTGCCTTTCTAGCACCAATCGCTGCTGCTAAAGCTGGCGGTGGAATGTCAGCAGCCCTGGGTGGCGTAGTAGTCACAGGTTTGATCTTGGCCGCAGTTGGTCTGATCGTTCGCCAAGCAGGTATTGGCTGGATTAACTGGTTATTGCCTCCGGTAGTAACTGGAACCATCGTTATGGTCATTGGTTTGAACTTGGCCGGTGCTGCAAAAAATAACTTTGTAGCTGGTCCAATGATTGGCCTTATTACTTTGGCATCGATTGCTCTGATCGCTGCAGCATCTCGCGGCTTCCTCAATCGCATCAGCATCTTTGCTGGTCTTGTCATTGGTTATCTCGTTGCTTTGATTCAAGGTGATGTGAAGACTGATGGCATCAGTGCGGCTAAGTGGCTCGCAATGCCTTCATTTAGTACACCTACATTTGATGGCAAGGCAATCGTCTTGTTCCTTCCTGTCGTGCTTGTTCTCATTGCTGAAAACGTTGGACACGTTAAGGCAGTAGCAGCTATGACTGGTAAGAATCTTGATGATCAAATGGGAACAGCGCTTATGGCCGATGGCCTTGCAACAACATTGGCCGGTATCGGTGGTGGTTCAGGAACTACTACATATGCTGAAAACATCGGTGTTATGGCTGCGACACGTGTCTATTCAACTGCTGCTTATTGGATCGCAGGTCTAGGTGCAGTTGGACTATCACTATCTCCTAAGTTTGGCGCTGTTCTTAGTGCCACACCAGTTGGAGCACTCGGTGGAGTTGGCGTTGCTTTATTCGGAATGATTGGCGTCCTTGGCGCTCGCATCTGGATTGAAGGCAAAGTTGACTTCGCTAACTCAACTAACTTGATCATTGCAGCCTCTGCTTTGATTATTGGTATCTCAGATATGTCTTGGACTCGTGGAGATTACACATTCAGCGGAATCATCAATGCAACATTGGTGGCTGTGTTTGGATATCGAGTTCTGAGCTCAATTGCTTCATCAAGAGGTAATAACTAATATCTGACCTATGGTAATTCCTTCGCGGTTAGCTGAGTACATCGTTGCCGCGATGATAATTATCTTGGCGCCTGGCCCGAGCGTTTTATTCGTAATCGCTCGGGCCATCGCCTGGGGTCGCAAAGTTGCAGTCTTTACCGTTGCAGGCAATGTCTCCGGTTCTTTTGTTTTATCAGTCTTTGTAGCCCTTGGCCTTGGTCCTATTTTGCAGAGATCAGATCTTGCATACACCGCAGTGCAATGGGGCGGTGGTCTCTACTTAATGTATTTAGGTTTTGATGCCATCAAACACCGCAAGATTCATGCTGCCGATATGACTAATCAGGGAGATAGCGAACCTTCAGCGCTGCGCTCTATGCGAGATGGGTTTTGGGTGGGAGCACTTAATCCCAAGGCAATCGTTTTTTATGCAGCCGTTCTTCCACAGTTCATTGACCGCGACAAAGGCCACATCACTGCTCAATTGATTTTATTAGGTGCCATCTTCTCAACTCTGGCCTTTATCTCCGATGGTTCTTGGGGTTTGCTAGCTGGCACTGCCCGCGCTTGGCTGGCTAATGACCCCAGCCGACTGGAAAAGCTTCGTGCAACCGGTGGAAGCATCATGATTGTCTTAGGGCTTTCGGTTTTGTTCTTCGCAATTGTCAGTGCCTAGAGCCAGAATAGAGCTATGAAAAAACCTATAAAGCCAGCTCGTGAGAACATATCCCCTTCTGATTTAACTTTTGGTCTATCAACATGCAAACGCTGTTTATGGGTTAAGTACTGGTACAAAGTCACGGCCCCAATGACCATGCCACTTGTTGGCACATTATCTTCACTGCAAGAAGAGTTTTTCCAACGCGCAGATATGCCAACCATTGATCCCTCACTTCGACCAGGAACTGTTACTAAATGGGGCGAATTCGTAAAGAGCAAGCCCATTCAAATCAATGGCCAGGACACACGATGGCGCATATTAGGAAAATATGACCTTGTATCAACTAATGAAGATGGAACTGTGGGACTAATCGATTGCAAAGTCTCTGACTCAGAGCGAGATAGCGGTGCTTTTTACTCTCCTCAGTTAGAGGCCTATGCCTTTGCTCTAGAAAATCCAGCTGCAGGTAAAGCGGTAGAAGTTGCATCGATGGGCTTGCTCGTATGGAAACCAACGCACACAGTTGGCGATAAACCAGAAAACAGTGGTTTTGGGGTCTATCAAAAGTATGTCCCGGTTGAGCGTGATCATGATAATTTCATGCGCGTTATTTCTGATTTCATAAAAGTTCTAGAAGGTGAAATACCAGAAGCTGGTCCAACCTGCACAACCTGCCAATTCTTAACTACAAGAAATGCTTTAGATCTTCTTTAGTCTTCTTCGCCGGCAACATTAATATCATCAGGCTTTGATTTCTTTGGTGCATATGTATCAACATATTCTTGGCCTGACATAGCTTGAATGACGTTCATAATTTGATCAGTCACATCGCGCAGATAGAGCAGATCTGTTGAATCACCATCGAAATACATGGGCTTTCCAAATTGCATTCCCACACGGTGAAGATTCGGAATCACTTTTCCTGTGGGCTGAATTTTGTCTGTGTTAGACATTGCCACAGGAATGACTGGTGCTCCAGATTCAATTGCTAGGCGGGCAATTCCTGTGCGACCTTTATAGAGGCGACCATCGGGTGAGCGGGTGCCTTCTGGATAAATTCCTAGGCAATCTCCTTCTGCCAAAACTTTCAATCCAGTAATCAGGGCAGCTTCGCTTCGCCGTCCACCTGAGCGATCCACTGGAACTTGGCCAAGGGCGATGAAGGTTAACTTCTTTAAAAGACCTTTAGGCCCAGGTGAAGTGAAGTATTCACTTTTTGCTAAGAAGGTAACTTTTCGTGGAACTACCAAAGGCATAAAGATGGAATCGCTAAATGATAGGTGGTTGGAGGCGATGATGACTGGACCTTTTGCTGGAACATTGCGAAGGCCTTTAACTTTGGGACGAAAGCCTGCCATCAAAAAGGGCGTCAGGAACGCACGCAAAGTTCCATACGGCAGGTTGTTGAACACGGGTCTAATTTAGTGGCTATTGCCAGATATGACACTATCTGAGGGTGAGCAATCCCCGTCCAGGCCCTGATGAGTTCGATGAAGAGGAACTTATTCGTAGCGAATTTGATTCCATCGTCTCTGGCCTGTCCCTGGATGAATCTGCACCAACAACCTATCTAGATGAACTAGATGCACGACAAGACACGCATCGTTTTATCCCACCCAATCCCCCACGACAATCACCACGTGCGATGTGGCGCGCGATTAAGCGCGCAGTCAATCGTTGGTTTAATCGTGGTTACCACGAAGATGATGGAGCAACGCTTTGAGTCAATTTAAATGGGGAATCATTGGTACTGGTGGAATTGCACGTGCCTTTGCAACTGACATTGCCTTTCTAGATGAGCACACAATTGCTGCAGTTGGGTCTAGAAACCTAGAGAAGGCTCAAAACTTTGTTGCAAATTTTCCAGGTGCAAAAGCTTATGGAAGCTATGAGGATTTACTCAACGATCCAAATATTGATGCCATTTATGTCGCAGTTCCACACCCATTACATAAAGAGAATGTGATTGCAGCACTCAATGCTGGCAAACCGGTTCTGTGTGAGAAGCCTTTTGCGGTAAATGCTGCAGAAGCAAAAGAAATGGTTGCAGCCGCAAAGGCAAATGATGTCGCGCTAATGGAAGCGATGTGGGCACGGTTTTTACCTCACTATGCAAAGATTCGCGAAATTGTTGCAAGTGGAGTTTTAGGACAGATCACGACGATTCACGCTGATCACGGACAGCGCTTAGCTGATCAAAACATTCCGCGCCTTGTGGAGCCTTCACTTGCAGGTGGAGCGTTGCTTGATCTTGGAATATACCCAATTTCATTTGCACATATGATTTTAGGAGTTCCTCAGTCAATCACTTCATCTGCGGTGCTCACAGAAAAAGGCGTTGATGCTCAGACCTCAATGATTTTTAATTACCCCCATGGGGCCCAAGCTATTTTGAACACAACAATGGTTGTGCAGACACCTTGCACGGCAGTTATTGCAGGCCTTGATGGATATCTTGAGATTGATAGAACTTTTTATAACCCAACTTCCATGCGTCTTACCCTTTTTGACGGAACTGTTACTGAGTATCCATCTGACTACAAAGGTCATGGACTGCGTGAACAGGCAGTTGAATTTGCCCGAGTAGTTAAAAGCGGGGCTAAAGAATCTGCGATTCTTACGTGGGCAGACACCATTGCGATCCTGGAGATTATGGATAACGTGCGCTCTCAAATTGGGTTGAAATACCCATTTGAGAATTAACTTCTAGCTAAGTCGGCAACCCCAACAAGACCGGCTTCATTACCTAACTGCGCCGCAATTATCTTCGGATAAGGATGTTTGCCAGCAAAAGGCATATTGCGCTCTAGAGATTCACGTGTTGGTTTTAATAAAATCTCACCTGCATCAATTACTCCCCCGCCGATAACCACGCAAGCTGGATCGAGTAGAACAGATAGTGATGCAATACCGGCACCTAACCACTGGCCAGTTGTGTTGAATGCAGCTAGTGCCACAGGATCACCATCACGGGCCGCTTCAGTAATTGCTTGACCGGTTAGCCCAGCCACAGTGCCGTCTCCGCGTGAGAGTAAATTGCGGGCAACTTCAGGACTGGCGTTAATCGCTTCGCGTGCGTGGCGAAGTAATGCATTGCCTGATGCGTATTGTTCAAAACAACCACGTGCACCGCAGCCACAGATATGACCGTCAGGAACAACTCGCATGTGTCCAAACTCAGCAGCGATGCCATAAGCGCCGCGATAGAGCGCACCGTTAACAACAATGCCTCCTCCAATGCCGGTTCCCACCGTAAGCATCATCATGTGATCTTGGTTTTTACCTGCACCAAACTTTGCTTCACCCCATGCGGCTGCATTTGCATCATTTTCAATAACAACAGGAAGTCCAATAAGTTTGGTGAGCTGACCATCCAAATCAACGCCATTCCAGTCAGCGATGTTTGGAGTTGCCAGCATTGTCTTTCGGTCTGAAGAAACAAAACCTGCAGCTGAGACTCCTACAGATGAAACAGAGTGTTGTGCAAGTAATTCTTTAGCAACATCGGCAATCGTTTGTGTTAGCGCACTTCCACCTTGTCGAGGTGTGTCCTTTCTGGCAGTTGTGAGAACTTTTCCAGATTCATCAACAACGCCGCCCAGAACCTTTGTTCCGCCAACATCAATACCGATTGTTAATGACATGAGTGTGAGATTAAGCTTCTAGCGCAGCTTTAAGTTGGGATAGTGCTTGATCAATAGTTGTCTTTTCCGCCTTTTGACGCATCATTGCTGGAATTGGCATTGAAAGAGAAACACCTAATTCATAGGTAACTTGAGTAGTGTCTTCATCAATTGCCTTAATGGAATACGAACCATCCATGCCAGTGAGTAGATCTGCATCATCTAATGAGAATGAAAGTTGCGCCGGAGCTTGGCTCCAGTCGTAATCTAAAATAACGCGATCTTTCATCATGCCCGCATCAATAGTCATTTTGACCTTAGTGGCACGTCCCTGGTCATCACTTGCAACGACTTCGCTGGCTTTGATTGCACTTGACCAGGTTGGATATTGGTCGAGGGCAAAAAGTGCGCTCTGGACATCGGCTATGGGGGCATCGATCGTAATTGTTGAACTGCTCAAATCGCTCATGGGCAAAGGTTACCCTCTTCCGTATTTCATATTTCTCACGCTAGCGTTAGCCCCATGAATGAAGTCACAACTCCTGCCCTCGTCCCTTCAGCTACTGCTGGCAATCTGACAAATCTGATTGCTGAACGCGCTTGGTTTGAGCCAGAGCGCATCACCATGTCTCGTCCACTGGGCGATGGATGGCAAAGCGTTACCGCCCGTGAAGTTGATGAGGAAGTCCGAGCAACAGCCAAGGGATTAATCGCTGCAGGTATTCAAATTGGTGATCGCGTGGCAATTATGGCCCGCACCCGTTATGAGTGGACCATTCTTGATTTTGCTATTTGGTATACAGGAGCTGTCGTTGTTCCTATCTACGACACATCTTCTGCAGAGCAGATTGATTGGATTCTCAACGACTCTGCAACTGTGGGCATCATTGTTGAAACTCCAGCACTGCGCGAATTGGTGCAAACTGTTCAACCTTCTCACACCAAGCATGTCTGGGTAATGACTGAGGATGTTCTTACGGTTCTTCGCAATGCAGGTGCTCAAGTTTCAGATGATGAAATTGAGCGCCGCCGTGCAGCACTTGGGCCAGATACATTGGCCACACTTATTTATACATCAGGAACAACTGGAAAACCTAAGGGTGTTTCACTCACACATGGCAACTTTTTAGCTGAGTGCGGAAATGTTGTTCAAGGTGCAAGTGATCTATTCCTAAAGCCAGGTGGATCAACATTGTTGTTCTTACCTGTGGCTCACGTCTTTGGTCGTATGGTTCAAATTGGTGCAATTAATGCAGGCTTACATCTTGCTCACTGCAGCGACCCAGTTGGGCGCCTCCCATTTGATTTAGCCTCATTTAAACCTACTTTCGTTTTAGCTGTTCCTCGTATTTTTGAAAAGATTTATAACGGCGCAGAAGCACGCGCCGAAGCTGCTGGCAAAGGAAAGATTTTTAAGAAGGCAGCAGATGTTGCAATCGCCTATTCAGAAGCAATGGATAAGAAGGGCATTTCCCCACTTCTTACTCTTCAGCACGCTCTCTTTGACAAGTTGGTTTACTCAAAGATTCGCGCAGGTATGGGTGGACGCGTTGAAGCTGCAATCTCTGGCGGTGCACCACTGGGTGCGCGTTTGGGCCACTTCTATCGCGGTGCTGGAATAACAATTTTAGAAGGCTACGGATTAACTGAAACAACTGCGGGTGCAACGTTGAACTTAACTGGTGCACATCGCGTTGGTTCAGTAGGGCGCCCAATTCCTGGAACTTCTATCAAGATTGCAGAAGATGGCGAAGTGTTAATCCGTGGAGCAATTGTGATGCGTGGATATTGGCAAAATGATGCCGCTAACGCTGAAGTTTTCGACTCAGAGCGCTGGTTTAGAACAGGTGATCTTGGAAAACTAGATGATGAAGGCTTCCTCTATATCGTGGGACGCAAGAAGGAACTCATTGTTACTGCCGGTGGCAAGAACGTTGCACCAGCTGTGCTTGAAGATCGCTTGCGTGCACATCCACTAGTCAGCCAGTGCATGGTCGTTGGCGATAACCAACCATTCATTGCAGCTCTTGTAACAATTGATCAGGATGCACTCAAGGCATGGGTGACAAACCATAAGAAGGATGGCGCGTCTATGGCTGACCTTGCCAATGATCCCGACCTGATTGCAGTTATTCAAACTGCCGTTGATGATGCCAATAAAGCCGTAAGTCGGGCGGAATCAATTCGTAAGTTCACTATTTTGACTACAGATTTCACAATCGCTGGTGGGCACTTGACTCAAAAGCTCTCAGTTAAGCGACATGTCGTTGCGAAGGAATTCGCAAAGGAGATTGACCAACTCTTCACAAAGTAATTATGTGAGCCTTACACAGCGGGTAATACTCGCACAAGAGCTCCACGATGGCATAGCCCAAGATCTCGTGGGGTTGGGCTATGGGTTAGATGCTTTGTTGTTTCAAGAGACCGATGAGACTAAACGGGCAGGATTACGTTCGGTGCGCTTTGATGTTAATGCTCTGATTGAGAAAGTCCGGAGTGAAATATTTGAACTTCGTGCAAATCATAATGATCAAGAACTTCTTAGATCTCAACCTGAGTTGACCTATGAACTCAACAAGGTTTTTGATGAAATTATTAGCAATGTTACCGAGCATTCGCTAGCCACTCATCTAGAGATCACCTTTAAGGACAACGGAATTGGTGGAGCTCAAGAGAAAGTGAGTCACTATGGTTTACTAGGAATGACTGAGCGCATAGATGCACTGGGTGGCCAAATCAATGTTCAATCTGATTTCACCGGGACAAATGTGGCAATTTCACTGGACTTGCACAGGCCATGAATAGATTACTTATCGTTGATGACCACGCCCTTGTGCGCGAGGGTTTAAAGCGTGCCCTTACACATGAAGGTTTCAATGAAATATTTGAAGCTTGCTCCATAGCCCAGGCTCGGACTGTAATCACAACTTTTCAACCAGATGTCATTACAGTTGATATTAACTTGCCAGATGGTAGTGGCTTTGAACTTGTAAGTTGGATTCGAAGCATTTCGCAAGATATTGCAATTGTTGTCTTAACACTTAATGAGCACGATAATTACAAACGTGCGGCAATGAAAGTTGGTGCCAGTGCCTTTGTTTCTAAATCCGAACCTATTCCAGTGTTAGTTGCAGCGATCAAGCACAGCCTTATCGCTCCTTTAAGCTTTAGCGCCCAGGGTTTAGAGAAAGTTTTCAGCCGCACCCATAATGCTTTAACTGCCCGAGAATTTGATCTTCTAGCCCAGCTAGAACAAGGTCAAACTACTGCTCAGATTTCCAAGAGCTTGTTTATAAGTCCTGCCACAGTGAAAACGCATTTAGCCTCCATCTATAGGAAATTAGAGGTTACTAATCGAACTGCAGCAATTCACGCCATGCACGAGCAAGGCTTATCCAGCAAGTAGTTGCGAGAACTTTGTAGCCCAAATCTGCCAGCGCCATTCCTTTTCAATCCAGGCACGTCCTGCACTACCCATGGTGCCTCTCAGGTTTTCATCCTTTAACAATTCAATCGCTCTTTGCGCAATTTGTTTGGTATCAGTGCCTTCAACGACATAACCTGTCACGCCTTCTATGACTGCATCCGGTGCACCGCCAGATGCACCCGCAATAACAGGTAAGCCACATGCACTTGCTTCAAGATAGACAATTCCTAAACCTTCAACCTCTAAACCAGCAAAACGCGACCTAGAGGGCATCGCAAAAATATCTCCCACACAGATATAGCCAGGAAGATCTTGATATTGAATGCGACCAATGAAAGTTATATTTTTCTGCAGTGAATGCTTTGCGACTAATTTCTCTAAATGAGATCTATAAGGACCTTGTCCGACGAGTAAAAGGTGGGCCTCTGGAACGCTTTGAAGAATCTGCGGCATAGATTCAATAAGGAAATCCTGACCCTTGCGATGGACCAGACGGCCCACGCTAACGATGACTTTCTTATCACTTAAGCCCAATGATTGACGCAAAGGTGATGCATCTATAGGCATGAAATGCTCAACATCAATTCCTGGTGCTATTTTTTGCATTGAAGCTGCGCTTTTAGATGTGAGTGATTGTGAAATAGCTGTACGAGTAAATTCACCCAGGTATGTCAAAGCATTAGTAGTCGATCCAATGCGTCGCATAATCAAGTTAAATGGAAAAACCTTTGCCCACCACACTTCATGTCCATGGGTCAGGGCAACTATGCGCTGTGCTCCAGCCTTGCGCAGAGTTGGTGACATCCACGCCAGAGGCGCAGCTGCTCCAAAAGCCACCGTCTTGATTCCTCTTTGCTTAACAATTCTGGCAACTGCGCGATTAACCCTAGGTGTTGGGAGCAGGATTTTCGTGCGATCTCTAATAACTTCAACACCAAAATCACTGAGCCATTGCCCATCATAGGCATCAGTATTTTCCTGGGCAGATGTGTAAACAATAATGCTCGATTTTGGTAGACGTTCAATTAAACCAATGATGAAGGTTTCGATTCCCCCGGCCCGTGGACCAAAATCATTAGTTACAAAGAGAGTTTTCTCAGAAACGGCGAGCTCCAACTAAAGGTTTTCTTCCAAGAGATCCGCTTGTAGTGATTTTCACACGCGAACCTGAACGAGGCGCATGAACCATCTTTCCACCGCCGATATACATTCCAACGTGTGAAACTGGGCGACCAAAAAATAGTAGATCTCCTGGCTTAAGGGCATTGAGTGAAACCTTCTTACCCATCCGCGATTGAGCCGCTGATGAATGAGGAAGTGAGACACCTGCAGCTTGATAAGCGCGCATGGTCAATCCTGAACAGTCCCATGTCACTAAACCTGCTGCGCCAAATACATAGCGATCACCTATTTGTTTGAGTGCATATTTGATTGCAACTCCTGCACGTCCAGAAATTCCTGAGAGAGCTCTTGCTGCAGCCTGCGAATCGGCTTGATCAGCATCCTCTTGTTCTGCAGCCAATTTTGCCAAGCGCTCTCGCTCGGCTTTTGTTAACTTAGAAAGGAGGGCTTCGGCTTGGGCTAGCTTTTCTTGAGCCATTGCTGACTGGGCTTTGAATTTCTTTTCAGCAGCAACTACTAACGCCAACTTGTCATTGACGGTCATTGTGGTTGCACTCAAGCGTTGCTGCGCCGCTTCATATTTTCGCAACTGAGCAGATTTGCGTCGACTAATGGCATCAAGTGCTCCAGCCGAAGACAAATACAAGGTGGGATTTGAAGAAAAGAGAAGTTCAAGTGATTGGCCTAGTCCCCCGGCCTTGTATTGCTCAATGGCAATAGTTCCCAGTGATTTTTGCAGGGCAGAAAGAGTTTCTCCTTGAACGGCAGCTTTTGCTTTAATGCCATTGAGCGTACGAGTAAGTGCGATCAATTTTACTTTTGCTTCTTGTGCACCTTCAGCCGCAGTTGTTGCCTCTTCTTCTAGCAACTGCACCTTTGCCTGCACCTCAGCTAAAGATTGGGCGGCATGCGCAGGGGCTGCTAAAGCAACCGTCAGGGCTAGAGCCACGACGGCGTGAGGAAGAATGCGCCGATACATGGTTTAAGGCTAACGAGGTTTAATGCGACATCTCAACTTATGAGCGTGATTTACGCCTGAGAATTCTCTGCAAATCTGCAATAGTAGGACAAATGAGCACAGTTGCATCGCTGGTAGTTGGGCGAGATGGGTCCACTTCAAAAGATAATAGCTCTAATGGAGTTTCCTCAGATGCTGACCGAAAAGCGTTTTTAGCTAGGCGCCGTAAAGTCGATTGCATTTTAATCGGTGGAAATACAGCCCGTCATGAGCCATATAAACAAAGCCCAGTTCCTTTGGTAATTCTTTCACGGTCAACAATTAATCCAGTAGTTGGAAACGATCTATCTCATTTGTGGAATATGACTCCGGCGCAAGCACTAGCAAAGGCTAAAGTGCAATTCGGGGAGAGAATCCTGATTGAAGCAGGAACTTCTATAATTTTTGAGCTTATCGATCAGGGCTTAATAGATCAGCTAGAACTGAGTGTGACACCAGTGACTGGTGGCGACCACCCCATTGATTGGCAAGATTTGCTCAATAGATTTGCAAACCATACTCATAGCACCATAGATGGCACAGATTTTTATGTTGCTCGAAACTAAAAGGCAGAAATAAGGGCAACTCCCGTAACAGCTAAAGCAATTCCGATGTATTGCACTTTCTGCAATCGCTCATGTAAGAACTTAAATGCCAGCAATGCAGTCGCAATTGGAAACAGGGATCCCAAAACCATAGCAATAGAAACTAAGCCCTTATTACACGCCACTCCTAGCAAGACATTGGCTAAGAAATCAGCAATTCCGATAAATACAAGTGATGGGTATTCCTTTTTAGAAAAGCCACCTAACGTGCGAAATTTAAGTGCAAGGCCAACAGTTACAAAAAAGGTTGCCCCACGCATTGAAACCATAGTCATAAGAGCACTTGATTGGGCACCGATTGACATAGATGTCAGTGCAGTTCCAAAACCAAATGCAGCACCTAATGCAAGAAGTAGAGGTCTTATGGGTAAACCTTGAGAAAGTTCTGGGCCACTTGCACAAAAGACTCCCACTAGAGCTAAAACAACGCCAATAGAAGTAATTGTTGAAAGTCTGTCGCCGTTGATCAAGGCATAAGTCAGGGGAACAACTGCTCCCATTGAACTTATCGGTGACACAACGCCCATACGCCCAGTGGATAAACCTGCATACAGACAGAACAATCCAAAATAACCTAACAAGCCAGCAAAAATTCCAGGTATTAAATATCCACCTTCACCAAAAGCATCTGCGTGCCAAGCGCCAGAAAAAAGCATTAATACAAGACCAAAAACTAAACCTAGAACTTGTGAGTAACCAAGAACAGCTAGAGGCGCATGTTTTTTGCTTAGTCGGCCTCCTTCAAAATCAGAAGTCCCCCACAACATGCTTGAGAGAAGTGCGAGTAGCGAGGCCATATGAGCAAGGGTACAGCCCTGCCTCCCATGAAAAGCTCTACATCCTGTTTATTCTTAATCAGTGGATGCCAAAGGATTTGAAGATTTAGTTAACTCCTTACGCACTTTCACCCCACGTGCTGAAATCGTTTTAGAAGAGGTTCCAGCTCCACAAAAATTAGCCACCTATGCCTTTGCATTTTCTGCCGATGTAAGCAATGGCCTATTGGGTGATGATGAAGATGAAATTGCATCAGGTCGATTTGTGTTGTTGCACGAACCTGGCGGACAAGACACTTGGGAGGGTGAATTTCGTTGTGTGACTTTTGTGCGCGCAGATGTAGACCCGGTCATGCAACAAGATCCTCTACTGCCAGAAGTCGGCTGGAGTTGGTTTCTTGAAGCCTTAGAGGGTGAAGAGTGCGCACTTGCAGCTCCAAGTGGAACCGTGACACGTGTTTCCAGCGCCTCGTTCGGAAAACTTTCTCCACGAAATGATGAATCAGAAATTGAAATTCGTGCATCTTGGACACCTGTTATTAGTGAGCCCCTTGAAATCATGAAACATATTGCTGGGTGGTGTCGTTTAATTACTGATGTCGCTGGACTTGAGCCAATTCCTGATGGCGTATCAACTATTTCATCTGCCAGACGTCGTTAAGCCAGCCCATGTCTGAAGAAATAACTGCAACACCGCTACTCACTCCTGCTGGCGGCGTCCCCGCCATAATTGAAAGTGACTCTGCTTTTGAAAGTGCGTTGGAACAACTGGCCCAAGGTGTTGGTCCTTTTGCCGTTGATGCCGAACGTGCTTCAGGTTTTCGTTACAGCGCACGAGCTTACCTAATTCAAATTAAGCGCACTAACGGTGGATTACATCTGATTGACCCCATCGCATTTGGGCCAGGTCATAGATTGATGCTTGCCCTCAATGATCTTCTCAATACAGATGAGGTAATTCTCCATGCCAGCACGCAAGATTTGCCCTGCCTGCGCGAATTGGGAATTAACCCACAGCGCCTATTTGATACTGAATTAGGTGCACGTATTGCTGGTCTTCCACGAGTGGGTCTTGGCCCGCTTTTGGAATCGCTCATGAGTGTTTCACTAGCTAAAGAACACAGTGCTGCAGACTGGTCTGTGCGCCCATTGCCTCAGGAATGGTTGACGTATGCAGCTTTGGATGTTGAGTTGCTGGTAGAGCTGCGCGATAAAGTTGAAGCGATTTTAGTTGAAGCTAAAAAAGATTCATGGGCCCATGAAGAGTTCGCCTCAATTTTGCTAGCTCTTCCTGCCCCGCCTCGAGTTGATCCATGGCGCAGAACTTCTGGAATGCACAAAATCAAGCGACGTGATCAATTAGCAATTATTCGTGAGTTATGGATTACTCGCGATGAGATTGCAAAGTCACAAGATATTGCTGGAGGCAAATTACTCAACGATTCTGCAATAGTTGAGATTGCGCTCAATCCAGTTGCAACTAAAAAGGAGTTTGAAAAAGTATTACGTCCACTTGGACTTCGGGCACGCTGGCTAGAGAATGTGAAGATTTGGTTAGAAGCAGTTGCGCGGGCCGTTGCACTTGAAGAAAAGGATTGGCCAGCACTTCGCACTAACGCTGATACTTTGCCACCGATTAAATTATGGCGAGATAAGTTTCCAGAAAAATATGCACCACTCTCTCATGCACGTGCGCGCATAGAAATAATTGCGACAGAAAATAACATTCCAGTTGAAAACCTCATCACTCCCGAGCTCGTGCGCCGTATTTGTTGGGCTCCCCCAGCTGCCTCAACTTCACAATCCTCCCCACAAATCGTCAGAGAACATTTACTCTCACTCGGAGCCAGAAGGTGGCAGGTTGATCTTGTCGCCGAGGCCATCACGGCCGCCCTATTGGAGACAGAGCCTGTCCCTACGCCTGAACCTGTGCCAGAAACCACACCCGAGGAAGCCTGAATTACGCAACATAAGAGTTGCGTAAATACCCCCTACCCTCTAGATTTTCTTCCATGTTGAGCACTTTCATCATCGCCCTTCGTGAGGGCCTTGAGGCTGCCCTGATTATCGGCATCTTGGTTGCCTATATTCTCAAAAGTGATCGTCGCCAGTTACTAGCCCCATTATGGATCGGTGTTGCCGCAGCCATCGCAGGAAGCATTGGACTTGGGTTAATCCTCTCTCGAGCATCTTCAGAGTTGGGCGATCGCGCTGAAAAATTCTTTGTTGGAACTACTTCTTTTCTAGCTGTTGCACTTGTTACGTGGATGGTCTTTTGGATGAAGCGAACTGCTCGCTCTCTCAAGGCCGATCTACATGGCAAAGTTGATTCTGCTTTGCGCACAGGGCCTCTAGCCCTTGCTGGAGCAGCGTTTTTTGCTGTTATTCGTGAAGGTCTTGAAACAGCACTCTTTGTGTATTCAAACTTTAAAACAGTTGCACATACTCGTAGCTCGACACTTGGCCTTTTACTTGGCTTTGCAGTTTCGATATCTCTTGGATATTTAATTTTCAAATCTGCAATCAAACTCGATTTAAGTAAATTCTTCCGCTTCACTGGAGTTGCTTTAGTAGTTGTTGCAGCTGGCGTTCTTTCATATGGTGTTCATGAGTTCCAAGAGCTAGGTTGGCTTCCAGGGGCCCAGTCATATGCCTGGGATGTCTCACAGTTGATTCCTTCAGATTCGATACTGGGTGCAACGTTGGGTGGCATTGTGGGCTTTGATAACTCCACCTCGTGGCTACAGCTAGGAATCTGGGCTATTTACCTCACCACTGTCATTGGGGCCTATCTCTCAAAGCCTCGCACGCCTGCGCTAACACCAGCTTAAGCGCTGTTACAAACCCTTACTGGCGGGTAACATAACGGCTATACCTGCCCTAGTAAAGGATCACTATGTCTCGCTCAGTTGTCTTAGTCGATGCCGTTCGCACTCCCTTTGGAAAAGCTGGAGGGATGTATGCCGGTACACGCGCTGATGATTTGATGGTGCGCGCAATTCGCGGCCTCTTGGATAGAAATCCAAATGTTGACCATAGTGCAATTGATGACGTTGCTATTGCAGCTGCAACACAAACAGGTGATCAAGGAATGAACATTGGTCGCAGCGCCACACTTTTAGCTGGACTTCCAAACACTGTGCCAGGCTATTCAATTGATCGCTGGTGCGCAGGTGCCTTAACTGCAGTGACAACAATTGCAGGGGCTATAGCTTTTGGTTCAAACGAAATTGCAATCGCTGGTGGCGTTGAGCATATGGGAAATCATCCTATGGGCGAACTGATGGATCCTAATCCTCGTTACTTAGCTGAGAAGATTGTTGAACAAGATGCACTTGCAATGGGTGCGACAGCTGAAAGACTCCATGATCGCTTCCCCACTATTACAAAAGAGCGTGCAGATAGATATGCACTTAACTCACAATTAAAAACAACAAAGGCATATGAAGCTGGATTGATTCAGCGCGACCTCATACCCATGGCTGCACGCAGTGCAGAGTTGGGTTGGACAATTGCAACAGTTGATGAAGCGCCACGTCCAACCACAACTATGGAAGGTCTAGCAGGACTTAAAACTCCTTTTCGTCCAGCAGGTCGTGTGACAGCAGGAAACTCATCTGGTCTAAACGATGGTGCAACTGCAGCCCTGCTTGCCAGTGAAGATAAAGCAAAAGAGCTGGGTCTTAGTATCAAGGCACGATTAGTTACATATGCTTTTGCCGGCGTAGAACCTGAAGTAATGGGATTCGGTCCAGTGCCATCAACGATTAAGGCACTCAAGCAAGCAGGTTTGAGCATTAAAGATATTGGTCTCTTTGAAATCAATGAAGCATTTGCTGTTCAAGTATTAGCTTTTCTTGAGCACTTTGGAATTGCCGATGATGACGCCCGTGTTAATCCATTTGGTGGAGCAATTGCAGTTGGTCATCCACTAGCTTCTTCAGGTGTGCGCCTCATGCTTAATTTAGCTAGGTCTTTTGAAGCCCATCCAGAGGTGCGCTATGGCTTAACAACCATGTGTATTGGTCTTGGTATGGGTGGTTCTGTTATTTGGGAAAACCCACACTTTAATGGTCAGGTGAAATAAATGAGCGCAGATATCAAACTTCCAGAAGGTGCACCTGAAGAGGTTGTTACTCAAGCCCTAGTCCGTCAAGTTGATTTGAGTGCATTCGGTGCAAAGGGAACCTTGGCGTTGATTACTCTAGATAACTCACTTGATCACAATCGCCCCAATACTTTTGGCCCACAATCATTACTTGCATTAGATGCAGCCATTACCGCCGCTACTGCCCTGAAGCCAGCAGCAATTGCACTTACTGGTAAGCCATTTATTTTTGCTGCAGGTGCAGATTTATCCGCCCTCTCATTTATTACAACTCGAGAGCAATCACTGGGGATCGGTAAGTTGGGCCATGATGTGTTTCGCCGTTTAGGTGAATCCAATATTCCAACTTTTGCTTTCATTAATGGTTTAGCACTCGGTGGCGGTCTTGAAGTTGGACTTCACTGCCACTACCGCACACTTGCCTCCACAGCATTTACCGCTCTGCCTGAAGTATTCCTGGGGTTAGTTCCAGGTTGGGGCGGTGCAACTATTTTGCCTAAGTTAATCGGGCCAGAACGTGCTGTGCAAGTAATCATGCTAAATGCACTCAACAACAATACGATGATGAAAGCAAAAGATGCACTCAAACTAGGTGTAGTAGATGCCGTATATGAGCCTTCTGATTTTCTAGAGCGCTCTATTGCATTTGCAGCTAATGTTCTAAATGGCACAACCAAAATCGAGCGCCAGGACTACAGCCAAGATCCAGCTTGGGAAAGCGCTCTGGCAACTGGAAAAGCTGCAGCACTTAAGAAATATGGCGGAGCTGAAATTGCTTCGCCAATGAAGGCTCTTGAACTCATGAGTGCAGCCAAAAGCAACACATTAGGTGCTGGCTTTGATGCTGAAGATTTAGCTCTAGCTGATTTAACTATGAGTGATCCCCTGCGCGCCTCTCTCTATGCCTTTAATGTCATTCAAAAAAAGCGCAAGAAAGTCGAAGGTGCTCCAAAACCAGCTCTAGCTCGCAAAGTGGGCAAAGTCGGTGTTGTTGGCGCAGGACTTATGGCTTCGCAATTAGCGCTGCTTCTATTGCGTAATCTCAAGTGCCCAATTGTTATGACTGATATTGACCAAGAGCGTGCCGATAAAGGTGTCGCTTGGGTTAAGAATGAACTCGCTAAATTGGTAGAGAAGAAGCGTATGAGTGCAGAGTCTGCTGCTCGCTTAACTCTACTTATTTCAGGTTCATCAGATCAAAATACATTTGCTGGATGCGATTTCATCATTGAAGCCATCTTCGAAGAGCTATCATTGAAGCAAGAACTCTTTAAGAAGTTAGAGAAGATTGTTTCTCCTGAGTGTGTCTTGGCAACAAATACTTCATCTCTTTCTGTTGAGCGAATGAGTGAAGGTCTTAAAAACCCAGAGCGCGTTGTTGGGTTCCACTTCTTTAACCCAGTTGCAGTCATGCCTTTACTAGAAGTTGCACGAACAAGTAAGACTGATGATGCAACTACAGCAACTGCAATCTCTGTCGGTAAAGAATTGAAGAAAACTATGATTATCTGTAAAGATGCCCCTGGTTTTGTGGTTAACCGCTTGTTAACTCGCTTCATGGGAGAGATTACTGACGCCGTCGATGAAGGCACATCACCAGAGGTGGCCGATAACGCTATGCGCTCTATTGGTTTCCCAATGTCACCATTCCAACTTCTTGATTTAGTCGGACCTGGAGTGGCGCTGCATGTCTCTGAGACTTTGCATGCAAATCTTGGTGATCGCTACCGCATTTCACCAACTATGGCGGCAATGGTTAAGGAAGGCGTTCGAAACTTTTATGTTAAAAATGAAGATGGAAGTTATGGCGCAAACCCAGCAGCATTAGCCCTTATTCATAAAGGTGATTCCCCATCAACGGCTGAACAAGTTCGAAGCCGTGCATTGACAGCATTAGCTGTTGAGGCACGAATGATGCTTGATGAAGGTGTTGTTTCAACCGCTGCTGAGATTGATCTCTGCATGTTGATGGGCGCTGGATGGCCAATGCATCTGGGTGGAATATTGCCTTACTTGGATCGTGAAGGTATTAGCGAGGCTGCTTGCGGTCAGCGTTTTCATCCGAAGGGAATTGCATCTCTGCCTTAAGAGTGCTGCTCCATTCAACAACGCTGCGTGAAATGTTTTGAGCTGTAATACCTATATCGCTCAAAATTTCACCACGCTTAGAGTGTTCAATAAACTCAAGTGGAACACCAATGGAATGAAGTGGGATTAAAACTCCTGCATCCCGAAACATCTCAGAGATTGAACTTCCAATGCCTGCATGTCTAATTCCATCTTCTAGAACAACAACACTCTTATAGCGCTCTGCCATACGAACTAATGACTCTGGCAATGGCTTCACCCAACGTGGATCAATGACTGTGACTCCAACGCCCTCACGATAAGCAGAAGAAGCAGCCTCAACAGCAATTGCAGCCATCGCACCAACGCTAATCATCAACACATCAGCACTCTCGCCGCGATAAAGAACATCTATGCCATCTCGACGCTCGAATGCAGGAATATCTTCTTGCACAGCACCCTTTGGAAAGCGCACCATAGAAGGAGCATCGTTAATAGCAACTGCTTCGCGCAATAATTCTTTTAGACGAGCACCATCTCTAGGGGCTGCAACATGCATAGTTGGAACAATTCCAGTGAGCGCTAAGTCCCAAATACCGTGGTGTGATGGTCCATCATCACCAGTCACGCCAGAGCGATCTAGAACAAAAGTTACTCCAGCTTTATGCAGTGCAACATCTAAAAGCATTTGATCGAATGCGCGATTAAGAAAGGTTGAATACACCGCAACTACTGGGTGAAGTCCAGTGAACGCTAGACCAGCTGCACTGGTTACTGCATGCTGCTCGGCAATTCCCACGTCAATGGTGCGCTCTGGATAGGCGGCCTGGAACTGATCAAGACCAGTTGGTCCAAGCATTGCCGCTGTTATTGCCACAATATCTTTACGTGTCTTACCGATTTCAACTAATTCTTGTGCAAAAACCTTTGTCCAAGAAGTTGCGCTCTTTGATAGCGGCTCCCCTGATTCAGGATCGATGACACCAACTGCATGGAATTTCTCAGCTTGATCATCTACTGCTGGCTTATGGCCTTTACCCTTTTCAGTAATGGCATGAACAAGAATTGGTGCTCCATACTCTTTAGCTTGGTGCAGAGCTTTTTCCATTGCAGCGATGTCATGACCATCAATAGGACCCAAATATTTAAGTCCCAAATCTTCAAACATGCCTTGCGGTGCGACTATGTCCTTAATTCCCTTTTTCATTCCATGCAAAGTTTCATAGATTGGCATTCCAACAACCGGAGTCTTATGGAGAACTTCTTTGCCCCAGTCCAGGAACTTCTCATATCCACTGGTTACACGAAGGGTTGAAAGATATGTAGCTACTCCACCAATTGTTGGCGAATAGGAGCGTTCATTGTCATTAACGACAATGACAAGATTTCTCTTTTGTTCAGGGGCAATATTATTTAACGCCTCCCACGACATTCCACCTGTTAATGCGCCATCTCCCACTACAACTACAACATGGCGATCTGTGACACCTTGCAAAGAGAATCCTCTAGAAATTCCATCGCCCCATGAAAGCGCAGTTGATGCGTGTGAATTTTCAATAACATCGTGTTCACTTTCGCTGCGATTGGGATATCCAGAGATGCCTCCGCGTTGGCGCAAAGTATCAAAAGCATCACCGCGACCAGTTAACATCTTGTGAACGTAGGATTGATGACCTGTATCAAAGACGATTACATCCTTGGGTGATTCAAAAACTCTGTGAATTGCAACTGTCAGTTCAACAACGCCTAAGTTTGGACCTAAGTGGCCACCGGTCTTGGAGACTTTCTCGATGAGCAGCGCACGAATCTCCCCACTGAGTTCAATGAGCTCGGCGTGAGAGAGGGCAGCCAAATCGGCTGGGGAGTTAATCTGGCTCAACATGGGGTTAAGTTTAGGTGCTTATGCGTTTAAGAGCGAGCGAAGAACATACTGCATGATTCCACCGTGGCGGTAGTAATCGGCTTCTCCTGGAGTATCTATGCGCACAGTTGCAACAAAGCTCTTATCTCCAGCAGTGACCGTCAGTTCTTTAGGAACTCCCCCAGTATTCAGTGCGGTGATCCCGCTAATTGAAAATACTTCCTCGCCAGTTAATCCAAGAGATTGGGCGTTTTCCCCATTTTTAAATTGAAGAGGTAACACTCCCATTCCAATCAAGTTCGAACGGTGAATACGTTCAAAACTTTCAGCGATAACTGCTCGCACTCCAAGTAATGCAGTTCCCTTAGCAGCCCAGTCACGTGAAGAACCAGAGCCATATTCCTTGCCCGCAAGGATAACTAGTGGAGTTCGCGCACTTTGATAAGCAACTGATGCATCATAAATTGTTGACTGTTTTCCATCAGTTGCAAAGTTGCGTGTAAATCCACCTTCAACGCCATCTAACAATAAATTCTTCAAACGAATATTGGCAAAAGTTCCACGAATCATTACTTCGTGGTTTCCTCGGCGAGATCCATATGAATTGAAATCTTTACGATCGATTCCATGATCGGCGAGGTACTTACCTGCCGGTGAATCAGCCTTGATATTTCCAGCAGGTGAAATGTGATCTGTTGTTACTGAATCTCCAAGAACAGCTAGAACTCTTGCTCCTGAGATATCTACGACAGGAGTTGGCTCTTTCGGCATTCCATCAAAGTAAGGAGGTTTTCTGACATAGGTTGATTGCGCGTCCCACTCAAAAACTTTACCTACCGGAGTCGCCAATGACTTCCAACGGTGATCTCCGTCAAAGACTGAAGCGTAATCTTTTGTAAACATAGCTGATGAGATTGAAGATTCGATAACACTTTGAATTTCGGCAGGTGTCGGCCAAATATCAGCCAAGTAGACATCTTTGCCATTTTGATCTTGCCCTAGAGAATCTTTTTCAAAGTCATGATCCATGGTGCCGGCAATTGCATACGCCACAACTAGAGGAGGTGAAGCCAAGTAGTTCATCTTTACATCTGGACTAATGCGACCTTCAAAATTTCGGTTACCCGAAAGGACGGCCGTGACAGCAAGGTCTGAATCATTTACAGCTTTGCTGATTTCAATAGGTAGTGGACCAGAGTTACCAATACAAGTAACACAGCCGTATCCAACTAAGTGAAAACCAAGTGCTTGCATGTATTGAGTTAAATCAGCACGGTCATAGTAATCAGTTACAACTTTTGAGCCTGGAGCAAGAGTTGTTTTGACCCAAGGCTTTGATTTCAATCCCTTTTCAACGGCCTTCTTCGCTAGAAGAGCGGCACCAATCATTACCGATGGATTCGATGTGTTTGTGCATGAAGTAATTGAAGCAATCACGACATCGCCATTTTTCACACGAGTAGAACCTGCCTTTACCTCTTCTCTAGAAGTCTTATCAGAGAAGTACGTTGGCAAAATCTTTTCAAAAGCTAACTTTGAATCACTTAAAGAAATGCGATCTTGTGGACGCTTAGGACCAGCAATAGATGGAACTACTGTTGAAAGATCCAATTCAACTTGTTCTGAAAAGCGTGGTTCAACTGAAGGGTCATGCCACAAGCCCTGCTTCTTTGCATATTGTTCAACTAATGCAACTTGATC
>Ga0114977_10000675_pt1 | contig 22588 bp, 26 predicted proteins | sample S_130805_MF_Meta_FD_87026 | JGI IMG/M metagenome (GOLD analysis project Ga0114977, IMG submission 87026) | Freshwater microbial communities from Lake Simoncouche, Canada to study carbon cycling - S_130805_MF_MetaG | ecosystem: Environmental > Aquatic > Freshwater > Lake | place: Lake...
CCAGTTACCAGAAGTATTTAGAACACTAGTATATACAGAATCCCAAATACCACTTGTATCTTTAACAGAAGTATAAACAGAATCCCAGTTAGCACTTGTGTCTTTAACAGAAGTATAAACAGAATCCCAGTTACCAGAAGTATTTAGAACACTAGTATATACAGAATCCCAAATACCACTTGTATCTTTAACAGAAGTATAAACAGAATCCCAATCACCAGAAGTATTTAAAACACTGCTGTAAACAGAATCCCAATTACCGGATATATTTTTTACTGAAGCATATACAGAATTCCAATTAGAACTGGTATCCCTTACTAAAGTATATGTTGATATCCAATTTGAACTGTTATTAATTGTTAATGTATAAGATTTTTCCCAATTAGCGGAATATGCTCTTACTAAAGAGTCGATTGCCCAACTTGATGAATTGTTTTGGACAATTGTTGTTAATGAATTTAAATTTTTATAAGATTCTTGAAAATAAGAAGATAATTCTTTAACCAAGGATTCTAATTCCCATTTTGCAGAATTGTTATGTACAAATGTTGATGCATTTTGCCAATATGCTGTAAGATTTTTTATATCCGTTCCCATGTAACCCCACATTGCGGAATTGGAGCTTACTAAAGATATTAAGGAATTTATTTTTATTGCATTAAATCTACTATTGACAGTAGAATCGAAACTAGGAGTCGTTATACCGGGTATTATTTCCCATTCACCATATAAATACGTATTAGAAACACCATCAGGAAAATCTACTTGTAAATCATATCTATATCTACCAACAGGAATGTTTACAATTTGTTGTGGTATAGATATTATACCAGATATTGGATTTGTTAAAGTTATAGTATTATTTTCTGTTGATAATAAAATAACAACCGGACTAGCTAGATTATAAATAGAGCGAAATTGTATATATAGTTTACAATTAGTTAAATCTACAACTGAATTGTTATCATCAGTTATTGTTATAGAATTAACACCTCTCCATGTATCGCCGCTTCTGTGTTTTGGAAAATCAAATCTCATGTTTATTACAAGATATTTATCTTTTTAAACTTGATATTTGTTGGATTATTTGTATATAATATATTTATATGTCAAATTACAAAAAAATTTCAATTACACAACAATTTTTAGATGAAAATCCGAATAGTTATTTTGTATTTGGTGACAACTTAATAAGAGAAGGTTATGGTGGTGCGGCAGTTTTACGAGATCATCCACATTCTATTGGATTTATTACAAAAAAATATCCAGATAATAAAGACTCTTCTTTTTACAAACCAGTAGAATACTCTCCAGTATTTTTTGAGGAATTGGAAAAATTAAATAAAATTATAGAAAAAAAACAGGATAAAAAATTCTATATTTCTCAACTTGGTGGTGGTCTAGCTAACAAATATTATATATGGGAAAAACTTATTAGACACAATCTAGTAAAAAAATTAGAAAAATATAATAATGTTATTTTTTGTTGGGATGAAAGTTTAGTTTAATCTATTTTTATACAATCAACACCGTAAAATTTAAATATTTCAAGAGCTTTTTGATCTCTATCATAAAGTTCTTTATAAATTACAGTTTTAATATCGTGTGCTACGATGTTCGTGGCACAACTTGAACATGGTAAAAGAGTACATGCTATTATTTTACCCTCTCCTCTTTTAACTCTGGCTAAAACATTCGTTTCGGCATGAATCATAAAAGGCAATCTATTATTCCTATCCTCCCAAAATGATTCATCAACATTTTTACCAGATCCTAATCCATTATAAGAAACTGCTAAAACTTCATTTTCTTTACCTAAAATACATGCTCCAACCTTTCTATACACATCCTCTGATCTTTGCATAGCGGTTTCTGCTATATCCATAGCATGTTTATACCAAGTTTTTCTCATACTTTTTTCCAAATCCAAACTGGTTCTACGAATATACCATCTCGTTGTGACTTGCTTCCCATTCTTTTCGCCATTCTATAATTTATATTTTCAGATTTTACTGAATTTGGTAGTGTAGATATAAAATCATTCATAGGATCACATATTCTGTTTATAGTATGATTGCAATAAACATCACTTATGTTTATTGCAATGTGTCCACCAGTCTTTAATTTTCTCCAAGAATTTTCTATTACCGGAAAAATAAAAGAAGAAAGCCATTTATCTATCTTTTTATATCTTTGCCATGATTGATTATTTTCTTTTGAATATCTTTCTATTATAAAGTATGGTGGACTTGTGAATATAAAATCAAATTCTGTTTCATTATATGAAGGTAAAAAATCTTCGGCAGGAAAACAATTCATTTTAATGTTTTTTCCACTATTAAATAATTCTATTTGCTTTTCATAAGAATCATATAGATTATCATTTGGATCAATTCCTACATATGTTTTAACGCTTTGTGATGACATTGCACCATTAAGTCTATCTCCCCATCCAGAACTAAAATCCAACACATTTTCGGCATTAAAATGATCGTATATTGCTTTCGCGGCAGATGGACGAAATTGACTTGCAATATATTTTCTCATAGCAATACAGGTTCTTAGTGTATCAGAAGTGACTTCCTTAACTTTTAGCGTCCAGAGAGCATTTAATAGAGTTATGAAGAACTTTTTGGTGTGCCATGTTCTATATGGAGAAGGAGAATTTATAGAATCACATTTATATCTTAAATCTTGATGAAAGAAATTTGATGATTTATTTCCGATGTTACACGAATCTATGTATTTCGTACCTAATTCCCACTTATAATCATATCTACTGAACAAATCTCCTTCTTTAATTAGAGGAATTGTGTTTAAATTTTTAAGTGATTTAAAGTCTGATTCCGCATCTGTTTTACTAATTTCAACCAAAGGAACATCATAACACCTTGTTCTTTCCCATATCTCTTCTTTTATTGAAAGGTCGAATTTTGGATTATTTTTTATTATATTCGACCATTCCAACTCATTATATATAGTAAACATCAATACTATTAAGATTCGCAACTAGAACAACTTAAAATTGAACGTGCAAGCTCTTGTGCGGGGTTCGCACTGCGTTGATAATATAAAGATTTAATTCCTTGTTCCCATGCAAAAATCATAAGTTCATTTACATCTTTTGGTTTTGTATTTGGAGGAATCATAATGTTTAATGATTGTCCTTGATCAATATACTTCTGGCGTTGAGCAGCTTGAATAATAATTTCTTTTTGGGATATTTCACCAAATGTTTTAAACACATCCTTTTCTTCTTGCGTGAGAAAATCCAAATGTTGAACGCTTCCACCCTTAACCAAAATAGACTTCCAAGTATCATCATCATCTTTACCTTTTTGTTTTAAAAGAGTTTTAAGATATGGATTTTTAAATGTAAATTTACCTTTTGCAAGATCCTTTACGAAATAATTACTATTAAGAGGTTCTATACTAGGAGATACTTGACCAAGAATAAAACTAGATGATGTTGTAGGAGCAACAGCAAGAGTTGTTGTGTTTCTTCTTGTGTATTCTGAACCTTCATAAATAGGAGCATTACCAAAATTTTGTGCTAAAAACCTTGTTGCATAATCTGCGCGTTTTCTAATATCTCCCCAAATTTGATTGTTTAGCATCTTTGCTTCCATTGATTCAAATCCAATCATCTTGGACTGTAACAAAGAATGCCAACCCAAAACACCAACCCCTAATGCTCTTTGATTCATAGCAAACTTTCTTGGTGCTTCCATAAATTTCATTCCTTCGGTCTTTTCAATAAATTCAGACATTACTGCATCCAAGAAATAAACCAAAACATCAACAGTATCGCAAGTCCATTCTTCCCATGTTTCTAAATTTAGAGAAGAAAGATCGCATACAAAAGATTCATCTTCTGAATTTGAAAGCATAATTTCCGAACACAGATTGGAATTGTTAATCTTGATTCCTTTATCTTTATAAATTTGCGGTGCTTGATTGTTAGCATTATCACTAAAGAAAATATATGGATAACCAGATTCAAAACGCTTCTTGATAACAAGACCCCAAATTTTACGAGCATCTTTATCACCATCAATCATCTTCCTCATCCATTCATCAGAAACCGATACGCCAATAGACATATCTTGAATCTCACTTCCTTCTGATTTAATCTTCAAGAACTCTTCAATGTCTGGATGATCAATTGGAAGATATGCTGCAAATGATCCTCTGCGAACATTTCCCTGAGAAACAACATTCATTAGCTTATCAAACAACTCCATGAAATGTACAGAACCTGTAGATTCTCCACCAGAAGAAATGGGTGTTCCTCTTCCACGAACCCCACCAAAATAAGCAGATGTTCCACCACCATGTTTTGTCATTACGGCTGTTTCGGAAACCTTTTCCATGATTCCTTCCATAGTGTCTGGAATATAAGAACCAAAGCAGGAGATTGGAAGACCTCTCTTTCTTCCGAAATTTGACCAGATTGGGCTTGATAAGGAAAAAAATCCTCTAGACATATAATCTTCAAATTTATCAGCAAATCCTTCTGAATTTAAATATTTTTCTGCTGTTTCTGCAATATCTCTAATTCTTTGTTCTGCTGTTTCTCCCTCTAACAAATAACCTCTTTCGAGAAATTTTCGTGAGTCTTTGTTTAGCCATTCGTATTTGTTTGTCATATAATATTTTTTAATTTTAATTAACCAAATAATGCATCTTCATCAAAACATTGTGATTTTTTAGAGTATTCTGTGGGTCTGGAACTGAAAAAATCAACCATATTGTTTCCCAATAATTCCTCCGTAAACCACATTGTAGACGATATAATATCTTTGTCAATCTCAAATGCTGGAGGAAACCCGATCATCTTCAATGATTCGTTTATTCTATTTTTAACAAATTCTTTAAGAATAACGGCACTAAGACCTTCTTCTTTAATTCCGTTTACCATCCAGTCTATAATCTTAGCTTCTGCTTCATAAGCCTCTCTTGCTTCAGAAACAACTCTGTTGATAAATTCTTCATCGAAAAGATCTGGATATTCTTCTTTGATGGTGTTGATAATTTGAGCACCAACAAGGGCATGTATATTCTCTTCGTTGCGAGTATACTTTACTTGTTGGTCAGTATCTTTAAGAACATTCTTGAAGCGAGCAAACCAGTTGATTACATAAAATTGAGAAAACAATGAAACGTTTTCAACGAACAAAGTGAAAAGAGTCAAGGCATATACATATTGCTTCTTAGAATCCTTGTAATAGCGATGTGTATATTTTTTTAGATATTTGACTCTACCTTGAATCCAATCAAGTTTTAGGTTCTTTTCAAAAACATCTTCCAAACCCAATGTGGAAATAAGACGTTCATATGCATTGTTGTGGATAACTTCGGTATTAGCCATAACAAACCCCAAGTCCTGTAATGCTGGATGTGGAAGATTCTCACCAAGCTTTGACCAAAAGGTTTTTACAGCAATTTCAATTTGACCTATTGCTGATAATGTACGTATAACTATTTCTCTTTCTTGATCTGTTAAACTGACTTTAAATTGTTGAACATCAGACTTAAATGAAAACTCTTTATCTGTCCAAAATCCATTGTGCATAGATTCAATAAATTTTTCTGTCCATGGATATTTGTTTGGTTTGCGCGATATTTGTTCTTCGAAAATCATATTGTTATATTTAATAAAAGTTCACCAATTATCTTCTATTTTTTTCTAGAAGTCAAAGGTTTTTTGCTTTTGGATAATTGTTTCTGTAATTCCGATTTATATAACTTGTTGGATAGTATTTTTAAAAAATATGCTAAATCCAATGGATCACAAATATTTACTATTCTACTTTCTATATATTTTACCATACTTTCAGAATAGTCTGGATATAAATAATGAACACATTCATGATAAGCAGTTGATAGTAATTCTCTTCTATAATCAATTTCTATATCGGTCCAATTACAAGATCCTTCAAACTTGTTCATTTTCTTTAATTTAAAGAATTCTGCTGGTTGCCTTTTTACCAATTTTACACATTTTTCATGAATTTCTTCAATTTGTTTTTTGGTTAAAGATTTCATATATATATTTATTTTTTTTATTGCATTAATAGTTTTTATAATATAGTATCATATTTTTATGTTCAATTCAAAAAACAAATTCAAAACAGATCTAAAGGGCTATTACGATATTCATGATAGTGGAAACCTTTTTCCTATTAATAAATACATTACAACATATTCCGATTATCCTCCTTGTTTTTTGTATATAAGTGAAGCATTAAAATCCGATATTTTGAATTTTTTATTAGAAAATGGTAGTTTAATGTATAGTTCATGTACAGGAAATTTAAAATCCTTGATTAAAGATACCTTTTCATTTAAAAGCGGAACTCTTATTTTTGAATATAAAGATATTTTTGTAAAATTGATGGTAAAGGATGAAGTCGATGATTCAAATTCTCTAGGATTTGTTGCAACCGATGGAGAATATATCGATTTTCAAACGAAATCTAAAGAAGAAAAACAAAAAGAAGATTCTAAAAAAACATATGAGATGCTTATAATTTACACATCAAATATTACAAATTTACATTTAAATGATTTTGAATCATTTATAGCAAAACACGAATCTACTAAAATTCATATGTATGTAAAAAATAGATATGATGAATATGTTTTTGATCCTATTGATATAAAAATACCAGAAGATATTAACATAGAATTAAACTATGGTAAAAAGTTTTTGGGTATTGAAAAAGAAATTATCGATAGACTAAACAAAAACGATAATGGTTTGTATATGTTTCATGGTGCACCGGGCGCGGGTAAGAGTACTTTCTTGAAGTATCTTACTACCAAAGTTAATAAAGATTTTATTTATATTCCAGCAACAATGATAGAATCTTTTATTAATGATCCAACTACCTTTTCTAGTCTTTTGAAAAAGAAAAATTCAATATTGATTCTAGAAGATGCCGAAAAAGCAATAGTAAAAAGAATGGGTGATAATTACGATTCTTCTGCTGTAACATCTCTTTTAAACTTATCTGATGGTATTTTAGGGGATGTATTGAGATGTCCATTGATCATCACATATAATTGTGCAAAACAAGATATCGATGAAGCATTGCGTAGAAAAGGTAGATTGCAAGTTGATTATGAATTCGGACCTCTGGAAATAGAGGATGCTAAGAAACTCGCAAAGCATCTTGGATTCTCCAAAAAAGAAATAGAAGAAAATATTACAAAAAAGATGGTAATTGCTGAGATTTATAATCTAACAAAGAAAACCGAAATGGGAGAAACTAAAAAAGAAGAAAAGAAAATTGGATTCGGATTTTGATATGAATTTTGATACTCTTGTTAGTTTAGAAAATAGTTTTTCTGATATTTTATTTATAGAAAAAAATCACAAGTATACGATAGCAGGAGAACCTGCTAAAATGTCAGTTTCTCAATTGATTAAAAATTACGAGAAACCTTTTGATTCTCAAAAAGCGGCATCTTTCGTTGCTCAAAGAGATGGATTTAGTATTGATGAAATATTAAATCAATGGGAATTTGCAAAAGATTATTCTTGTCATAAAGGTTCAGAATTTCACAAATATGTTGAAAACTATTTTAATAGGAAACAAACCAGTCTAGATAGAGACTCTATAAATTTATTCTTTAATAAAAGAAAAGAATTTAAATCTGATAATTCTGTAGAAAAATATTATACAGAAGTTGCAAAATTAATTAAAAATTTTATAAGTTTTTATAACTGGTGGAAACAAGAACACATTTTAATTAAATCTGAATTTGTAATTGGTGACAAAGAAACTGGTATTTGTGGCTCAATAGACAATCTTTCTTATAATTTTATAACAGAAGAATTGGTTATGTTTGATTATAAAACAAATAAAGAAATTAAAAGAAAAAATTCAAGAAAAGAAACTCTATTGAACGAATTGAAACATTTACCTCAATGCGAATATTCGAAATATAGTCTACAATTGTCTTTATATTCCACTATTATAGAAAAAGTAACAGAATATAAGGTTCCCAAGTCCTATATCGTTTGGGTTAATGGTGAAAATAATTACGAATTGATAGAATGTTTAGATTTAAAAAAAGAATCTAATATTATATTAGATAAACATAAGTAAATAATAACATGAGAACAAAAGATCAATTATTATTGGAAGAAGCGTATCAAAAAATATATCTAAAAGAAAACGATTATTATGTGAATTTAAACGGAGATGTTGTTAAAAAACATAAGGATAATAAAATAACATTAGGTGGAAAGGTAAATCTTGCGGGAGATGTTGTTCCAGATGAAAATTCTATAAAATCTTCAAGTTTAGATTATGAAGCCAAATTAGATTTTTTAAAACAAATAATTATAAGACAAAATGAACAGGGGACGCCTATTAAAGAATTAACTGAAATTTATTATAAATTAGAAGAAAAAGATCCAGAATTATTTAATATGGATAATAAAAGTTTTAAAAATTATATCAATGATATTTTAAATGTTGATATGTATAAAAATTTTGATAAGTAAATAATAACATGAGAACAAAAGATCAAATTTTATTGGAAGAAGCGTATAATCAAATTGTAAAAGAAAAATGGGAAAACATAAACCCTTCAAAATATATTTGTGTTAATACCGACAATGGAGAATATTATGCTTTTGATTCTTTTGAAGAAGCACAACAATTATGTGATCAATCTAATATTGATGATAATACAAATGTTTGGGTTGTTAAACATGATGGCAATGTCGTATATTCACAAGAAGAAATAAAAACAAAGTCTGTAATTCCTAGTCATTTAAAGGTATGGAGAAAAGAAGATCTCGATAGAATAAATAATGCCGCTATGCTTAAAAATAAAGCAATAGCTAATCGTTATAGAACAAATCAAAATGAAAGTTTTGTTCACGGCATTCAACCAATCGTTGAAGCTAAAAAGAAAGAACTGCCATTAGCTTTAAAAAAAGCAATCGAAAAGAAAACTGGTAAAAAGTTTGGTAAAAAAAATAAAGAAGAACCCACTAAAGGATTTATAAAGTTAGCAAAAAAATCTGGTAAAAAAATTACTTCTGATAAAGTTAAAGCAAAAAAGAAATAATTTTTATAGATTTGTAATATAACTAGTGTAAATATTCATACAAATATTATGGACCCAATCACAAAAGCATATTTAACAATGTTAGAAGAATCAGATAAATCTTCTGGTATAGTAAAATCAACAACATCACAAGTTGGTAAAATTTACGGCGATGAATCATCTGTACCAGATTCTGATTGCACACTTGATAATGTAGATTTAGAAACTCCAGAAGAAGCTCCAGCAGAATTGACAACTAAAGGTGCTACAGGTAAACCAAAACAATTGACAACTAAAGGTGCTACAGGTAAACCAAAACTTATGAAAAATAAACAAAAAAATGAATCATTAAATCCATTTGATGCTCTTTATAATAGAGTATTAAGTGAAGAAGGACAATTTAACTTCTCTACCGACCAAGACAACGAACTCGAATCATCTGATGAGTTTGGTTCTGAATTTGGCGAAGAGGGTTCTGAAGAAGGAATGGAAGATGAAGAAGGTTCCGAAGAAGGTTCCGAAGAAGTATCTTTCACATTAGATAGAGAAACCGCACAAAAATTGGTTGATGTTTTACAATCAGTTTTGGGCGAAACCGAAGAAGAAACCGATAGCGAAGATCAAACCGAAGATGAAATGTTTGATGATTCCGAAGAAGATTCTTCTGTTGATGGTGAAGACGAAGAAGAAGATCCATTCAAAGAATCCGTAGACGCCAAAGAATTAGGACATGCTTTGGTTAAAGATTTAGATAAAGGTCATCTAACTAGCAAGAAAAATAAAGTCGTAAAGGGTGCAGTACCAGTTTCAAAGAAGTCTGCAACCTCATCTGCAATTAAAGGTGCGGATGGAAAGATTGAAAAGCACTCAACTGACAGTGCTATTTCCAAACTAACCGGAAAAAACAACAATGTTGGTGGTGTAAAAGTTGGAAAAGGTCTTTTTGATCAATAAAAAAAGATAAATTAAATAAAAAGCCCTGCTTTAATAAAGCAGGGCTTTTTTTGTTATAAGTATATATGATGAACTTTAAAACTTTTTTTGAAAATAATAATATAACAAATATTAAGTTGGCATCCAATCCTAGACATAGAACCGAAGCTGGTATAACAAATCAGAAAACAAACATAGTTGCTAGATACCATTCTCCACATAATGATTATAATAATCAAAGCGTAGTTAAAGCATCTTATAATACCGGATTTAAAAAAATATCAGAAGTAGAATTACAAAAAATAATAAATGATTACAGTCTTAATTTAGACAAAAGAGACAAAACACAACCCTTTGAAATAGCATTAAAACAAAAAAACGAAAAAACCGGAATTGGTAGATTTTTGGTATATGATCCACAAAAAGGTTACTCCATTCAAATGAAAAAGGCTTAATTATGGAAAAATTAAGATTTTTAAATAAACAAATAAATGCCAATGAAAGAAATAATTTTTCTCGTTGGTGGAAAGAGCAAATTGAAATAAATGGTCAAGAAATAGAATACTATTTTAATAATGCCTCCATAGATGAAATGAACCCTATATACGGAGAACAACCGAATACATCATTTCAAACACCAAAATCAATGGTTGTTCTTTTAAATTTGAATAATGATTCTTATATGCTATCTAAATTTGGTATAGTAGCGGATAGTGATATGAATGGTGTTATTCACCCATATCATTTTACAGAAAATTTTGGAGTTAGTTCTGAACCAAAGGCGGGAGATTTAATAAAAATGTCTGAATTTGGAAGTGATCGTTTAAATTTTCCAAAAAGAGGACCAACTGTTTATGAAATAACAGAAGTAATTGACGAATTTCAATTAAATGCCATAGCAGGACATTATGTTTGGTTTTTTAAGGCTAAACGTAATGATTATAGTCACGAAACAGGCAGTGCTGGCTCTGGTGATGGAAATAATCCAAACAATGACAATGATATTATAGAGCAAGCATCAAAGAAAAATTTTGATTACTTGATAGAAAACCCTTGCAGTGATACATCAGTATATGGTGATTACTAATATACAGAGTATTCGTTTTTAGGCTCTGGTAGAATTTCTAAATATTCTTTTGGTGCATCTCCATTATAACAAACATCAACTTTATAAATTTGTCGTAATACCTTTTTCAAGATATTATTTTCTGTTGCATCCATGTATTTGTGAATAGCTATAGGTTTTAATTCTACCTTATCAAAGGGTATATTTTTTTCTTCTGCTTTATCGGCAATTGTATTAACCGCCTCGTATAATGCTATCCATCTAGCTAATTCCGATGCTTCTGCGTGTACAGTTTCCCACCATTTTAATGATTTATTTTTCATTTTAAATATCTTCTAATTGAACACCTGTAACTTTAGGTATGTTTATAGATTCTGTTAGTCTTGCCACTAAAAATTGAATAGTCACCATATTTTTTTTATCACAATGATTACATGTAAATTCTACTCTAGAATTATCATCTGGAGAAAATGTCATAATATTTTCTTTATTACAATATGCACAATTTAAAATAGTGGAAAGATTTTCTAATTTTTCCAGTTGTTTTTGTTTTGTTTTTTCTACAAAAAAAGAATTTATTACTTTTGATATTGAGTAAAACAAAACATATTGAATACACAAAAGTATATAAAAAATTCCAAAGAAACTTAAACCGAAAAGATGTCCACCATAAGCACCAAGTAAAGAAATAAACAATACCGTGATTGTTGATTTTAATACATTCTTAAAAAGAATTTTATTTATTAACATGAATATATATTATGTTAAATTTAAAATATTGTCAAGCAATTTACAACTTTTGTGATTGTAAATTTGATGTCTCTTGACTAGAAACGGGTACAGAAGATGGTATATATGGAGATTGGAACGGTTGAGGTGGAATTTGTTCGGTTGTTTCTGATGACATATTAATCATACTTGGTAAATTAATACCGATTTTTTCAATCTCTTTTGATACAACAATAAGTTTTTTATAAACTTGAACTAAATTGTTTTTTTGTTTTTTTGTTAACGATTTATTAATCTTACCGCAAATGCTTATTTTTTTAGCAGCTTCTAATATGAAAATTAAACCATCTGCTAAATCACTATTTATATTTTGTAATGGCCAAGGAAAAGTTTCCGGTTTTTGTGGCTCGTTTGTAGTAGATTGCGACACACCGGGCGCATTCTGTTGATATGGATAGTTCTTCCCATCTTTCTGTGAATAGAGTGGTCCTTGGTCTTTCCTTGGGGCCATGCTACCCGCTTGGTATTGTCTAGGCGACCAAATACTACCAACATCCTCGTTCAATATTTTCTTCAAATTTATCATTAATTTGCTTTTCCAACTTTAACTAAATTTGAACATCTGGGACATACCCATCTAACTTGTTCTCCGACTACTTTTCCATGTACGGTAGAACCACAAAAGGTACATCCGATTGGTATATTTGTTACTTGTTTGTATTCTGGTTTATTATTCATATCAATACTTACTTTCCTTCTGATGGTTTCCAATCATATTTTGGTTGTTCGTTTGTTTGTAATTCTTTAAATTTATGGGTAATATACCTACAAAGTTCAGAACGAACAATATCTTCCTCTGTTAATTCCATACAAAAAATACCGTGTTCTCTTCCCTCTTCATTGTTAAAAAGATCATATACTTTGTTAAATCCCGATTTACCTGCTGGTAAATCACTTTGTTCTGGATCTCCACATAGAAAAACTTTAGAAAATTCTCCTATACGGCTCATTATTGTATGAATTTCTCTTTTTGAGAAGTTTTGAATCTCATCTGCACACACAAATTTTGCAGAAAAATGTAAACCTCTTGCGAAATTGATAGGACAAATAGTAATCCTATTGTCTTTTTGTAATCTATCGACTTGAGATTTATTCAATAATTCTGAAAATTTATCGTGAAATGGTGTTAGATAGACATTAAACTTGTCCATGATGTCACCGGGTAAAAACCCAAGTTTAGAATCCGATGATTCTACCGCCGAACGAACCAATACAAGATCAGAAATTCTTTTTTTGTTTAAAAGAGTCAACCCACAATACATTGCCAATGTTGTTTTGGATGTTCCTGCTGGTCCTTTTAATAGTAAAACTTTAGTTTTTTTATCTAGAAAAGTAGCTATTATTTCTTTTTGCTTGTCTGTCCAAGGCAAATCTTTAATTTGTAATTCATAATTTATTTTTTCTTTTTGAAAAACATAAGGTGAATTATCTTCGTTTTGAACAGCAGTCGTTTCAGCTGGTCCTCTCCCTTTTACGGGGCGTTTTTTGTTCATAAATTATTATACGTTATAGCTAGTCGAATACGTAGGAGATGTTGGAGATGTTGGAGATGTTGGAGATGTTTTTATGTTTGGGGTAGATTTAATTACTGATGAATTTTCTTCTTCTTTTTTATCTTCTGTTTGTTCTTCGTCCTTTGGAAAAATTTTACTTAAAACTTCTAATTCTTCTGGTGTAATTTGTTTATTATTTAAAATTTTATCCTGAATGCTATTTGCTAGTTCTAATAATTTTGGATCTTTTTTAGATGAGGCATCCGACATTGCTTCAGCAGCAGCACCAATCACATTTTGTTGTAATGGTGGAGCTTGTGATACTCTTTTTTTTAAATCATCTATTTGTTGTAAAATATTATTTTCATTTAAATATTTTTCCAAAATTGAATCGAACATATTCATGATATTATTTATCGTTTATATGTTATATTTCCATTTTTTTAAAAAAAATAAAATATTGCCTGTAAAGATTGGTAAGTATTTTCATGAACAAAAAATATTATGTGTATGGTCTTTTTGATGAAAATGGTGTAATTTTTTATATAGGTAAAGGAACAGATAAAAGATATAAAAATCATAGAAAAAATTATAAAATGGGAAAGGTTACAAATTACTTTTTATATTGTAAAATAAAATCTATTTTTAATAATGGTTTCGATTTTACTGAAAAAATAATAATAAATAATTTAACAGAACAAGAAGCATTAAAAAAGGAATTAGAATTAATAAATTCGTATGGTAAAAGAATAGAAGGAAAGGGAACATTATGTAATTTATTGGATGGTGGAACTCAGCCATTAAATGTAGAAGAAATAAAAAAAATATACGGAGAAGATTTTTATAAAGATATGAAAGATAGACAAGCAAAAACTATGATAAAAACTACATATAAAAGAAATAAAAATAAAATAAAAATTTTAGAAGATCAACTAAATCAAGGTGTAATGTTAAAACATATAGCAGATAACTTAAACTTAACTACTAATACTTTAAGGGAATGGATTAAAAAATATAATTTAAAAATGAATTATAGTGGAAAACAAAAAAAAATAAAGGAACATTTAAACGAATTACGAGAAAAAAATAGAAAAAAAACAAATTCTAGATCAAAATATTACACTGTTTGTAAACCGGATGGAAGTTTGGTGGCAGTTAGAAAATTAATTATTTTTTGTAAAGAAAATGATATAGATTATAAAAATTTAAGAAACACTTTTAATAAATTTAATAAAAAAGGAAATCAATGTAAACATAAAGGATTTTTTATATCAAAACAAATAAATCCTATTTAACGTCAAATGCTATCGCCAATCTGAGCAAGCGGCTGCTTGGGGAGATCCTTTTTTAGCATGACTACAATTATGCCTCGCTTTAAACGATTTTTTACGTTTTGTGTTTCCTGATTTTCCTGTTACTCTAACGCCAGCTTGACCCCAGTGGATTCGTTTATAAGAACCATCAGATTGTTTAGCACATTTAGTCCATTTCTTACCTTTACGATCAGACGATGCTTTCTTAGTAGGTCCAGTGCATTTTGCAGCTTCTTCTAAAATTTTTGATACACACAAATCGAATTTATTCATATTATTACTTACTTTACAATACGATTAAAAACATTTATTGGGAAAGTGGTAAAAAATAAAGATAAATATAGATATACAATTATGGCAGCAAGAACAATATCATCACCCGGCGTACAAATTAACGAAGTTGATTTAAGTGCAATAGCAAGACCAACAGGAGAAACAAATATTTTAATCACTGGTTTTGCATCACAAGGACCAACTGGCGAAGTTGTTAATATCACTAGTGTATCTGAATTTGAATCTATTTTCGGTCTACCTACTAATGCAGCTGAAAGATATTTATATCATTCCGCTAAACAAATTTTAACAACCTCTCCTGCTAATCTTTTAATAACAAGACTTCCATATGGAGAAAATTATGGAGATGGATTTTCTAATAAATATAGTTCATTAGTATTTCCTATATGTGCAAATAATAACTCCGATTATTCATTGGCTACGGAATATCAAATTTTAAATCCGGTTTCTATTTTATTAGATGATGATCAATATGAAAAGTTAGTAACAAATGATGTTGCATGGTTAAGTAGTTATAATACCGGAACAATTACAGATTTTAATAAAATTGGATATGGTGGTATTGTTGTATTAAATGATGCAAAAACAACAATAAATAATGTATTTGAAGGTTATTATGTTGGTTTTGCCGACAATGATAATAATAATCCAAGTACAAATTTTGATGCAATAACAGGAATGAAAGCATTTGCTTCTGGGAATGGAACGACACAAAATTTTGTAAATGTTCCAACGAATAGATTAAATTTTGCATTGTCTGGTGTTTCTAATTCTAATGGTAGTATATCAGAAATACTAGAAAATTATCCAAGTGATTATGATTTTTCATCTAATGTTTTTAATGATTATTTAACCACAATGCTTTTCAAAATAAGACCATCTATCTATAAACAAGATACCGTTACATTGGATTATATTGTAAGTGAAGCTCATAGTGGTTCTTTATATTCTTTAAGACAATTGAATAATCCAAATGGTGGAAAACCTAAAACATCGTTTTTAGATAATGTTGTAAATACAACATCCAACAATATAAGAATTATAACCAATCCTTATATTTCAACTACTGGCAGTTGGATCAGTGATAGTGGAGTTCCATCTAAAAAAGTAAGAGTTTCTAATGGTGCAAAAAATTTATATGGTGTTGGTGTATATATCTCCGATACAGATAAAAATTCTAAAGATGTAGGAAACGTTCCTAATAAACTTGAAAGAGTTTTAAGATGTTTGGAAAATGATGATAACATAAAATTAGATGTAGTTGTAGAAGCTGGGCTAGGTACGATATGGTCTAGTGCTAAAACTAGAAAACAAGATCCTATTTTTTCATCTGAACCAACTATTTTCGATGATTTATACAATTTAGACCTAACAGCTGGTACAGGAGATAATACTGGTTTATATGATACAACTGGACAAAATCCAAGTTGTAAAGCAAGAGACGAGTATTTAAGAGTTATAAATCAATTTTATACATTTGCAGATAAGACTAAAAAAGACCATGTGTTTATTTCCGATCCATTAAGAAACATATTTGTTCAAGGATCAAATACTAAATTATCAAAAAATAAACAATTCAATTTCTCACAGAAAATTTATTGGGCATTAAAAAACCTTTATGGTGGTGTTGAATCGAGTTATGTTGCAACATATGGTAACTGGATAAAAACTGGTGATTCTGCATCAGATTCATTCTGTTGGATTCCAGCATCTGGTTATGTTGCAGCTATTTTTGCCGAATCCGCTCAAACATCATATCCTTGGTCTGCTCCTGCTGGTTTCAATAGAGGTAAATTGACTAATGTTATTGATTTGGCTATTAATCCAACACAAAAACAAAGAGATTTACTATATAAAATTAACATAAATCCTATTGCTTTCTTCCAGAACGATGGAAATGTAATATTTGGTCAAAAAACTCTATATCGCAAGCCTTCGGCATTCGATAGAATCAATGTTCGTAGATTGTTCTTAACATTGGAAAAATCTACTCAAGAAGTTCTTAAACTTTTTGTATTCGAACCAAATTCATTTACTACAAGAAGCAGAGTTGTTGGTGCATTAACACCACTTTTCGATGAAGCAAGATTGAATGATGGATTATATGATTACACAATTGTTTGTGATGAAAGAAATAATCCACCATCTACAATTGATAATAATGAAATGAGAGTTTCTATATACATTCAACCAGTTAGAACTGCTGAATTTATATTAGCTGATTTTATTGCAACCAGAACCGGAGTAAATTTCGAAGAATTGATTTCCTAAGATAAATATTAATATATGAATATACCAGAATTTAAAAAAGTAGGCGGAAAATATTTAGATAAATATGGAATAGAAAATTTTTATAACGTTGCTGCAAATAACGATTTTGCTAGAACCAATTTATTTAGAGTTATTAGATTAGGTGATCAACGTTTTGAAGATGGAGAGTTGTTGTATGTAGAGTCCACGACTCTACCCGGTAGATCGATTACCAACATTCCAGTACCTTTTATGGGTCTTGTGTTCAATGTTCCCGGTACGGCTACATACAACAATAGTGGAGCATATAGCGTAACATTCAGAATTCCACAAGGTTTATCAGTAAGAAGAAAATTTGAACAATGGTCTAGAGAAATTTTCAATGATATTGATAGTTCTGGTGAATATAGTATTCCAAGTAATGCTGTTACAAATCAAATGCAAATGGTATTAATTGATAAAAAGGGTGAAGCTCTTAGAACCTATACCTTTTATGGTGTATATTGCCAAAATATCGGTGATATAAACCTAGATATTACAACTGCTGGTGAAATAATGAAACAACAAGTTACACTAGCATATCAATATTGGAGATTGTCACCAAATTCTAATTAATAATAAAGACAAAGACATAAATATTATATATGTCTTTGTCTTATTTTAATCAAGAAAATAGTCCATATTCCTATTATTTAAGTTTATTAGGAAAATGGTCAACCAATGTAGCACTAGCTAGTCAATGGTTTATTTATTTTGATTTTAGTTCTGTAAATGCTTTAAATAGTAATATAACAGGAGAATTAAGAAACAGAGAATCCAATTTTCGTAGAGATGGTTGGTCTATTTCTAACACATCAATTGGTCATTTGTTGGATGGTGGGTTACAATATGCAGATCAAAATTTAACTGGTTGTGTGTTTGCCAGACAAGTCAATTTACCATCTGAGAAAATAGATGCTGGAAACAACGGATTGGATTATGGGGGGTTTCAAGCACCTGTCACAGCATCAAATAGACAAAAATATCAATCATTGACAGTTACTTTTTTAGAAACCAATGCTTCCTTTTTAGATTTAATAATAAGACCTTGGGTTGTATCGGTGGGATATAATGGCTTAGTTGCAAGAGCCAGTGATTCTCCAAGGGCTGTTAAATGTAGATTTGCGGATATAATAATGTTGGCAAAATCTGGTGCTAAAAGACCTATGTTAATAAGAAAATTATACAGATTTTATAATCTTGCTCCTATATCAATTGACGGAGAAGAATATTCTTATGCACAAGATGGATTAAAATATAGTAATGTAACGTTTGCATATGATGGTTATTTTGTTCAAGATGTGGATAGCAGAAGAATGATATCCACCGACAATTCTATAATTAGAAATTTTACCGATAAACTTAAAACAAACGGAAATAATAAATATAACGAATATAGAGAGAAAGATTTTAATAAAGAAGTATAAATAATTTGATTTTTAAAATATTTTTTTAAATATACGGATGTCTAAAATGTTTTTATATAGAGCAGATTTTCCTTTTTCGAATAGAATATTAAATTTTAAAGAACTTTCTACTAGAAATCAATTAGATATTGAGAAAATAAATCTATATTATCCACAATCACCTGATTTTTATTTAGATTATCATGAGAATTTCACAAAAATCATAAAAGATTGTGTCGAAAACAAGGAAGATTTTGAAAAATTAGACATTATAGAGTATATTTTGTTTTGTTTAAAGCTCCGAATCGTTAGTGTTGGAAATTTAATTGAATTTAACATAAAATCTGATAGAGAAGACGTCGATAATGTTAAAATTAAGGTAGATTTGAAGGAAATAATGCAAAATTTACTGAATATTTCTATAAATTCATTAGAAAATTCATATATTTATGATGAAAAACGAGATATGTTGATAACAATTGGTTATCCTCAACTATCTAATGTCAAATTCTTTTACGATAACATGATTAGTGACAAAGAAATTGGAGAAAAAGTATTATCTTCTTTGCCATTGTTCATAAAAAACATAAAAATTAAAAACGAAGTTATAAATTTTGAAGAATATTCATATGAACAAAAATTAAAAGCATATGAATCATTTCCAGTATCATTAAAAGATAAAACCGAAAAGATAATAATAGATTGTATTACCAAATTGGGTTCTGATAACATTCTTAATATAGATATATTCAAAGATCAGAAAATAAATTTTTACAATCTGTTTTTTGTTGACTTATTAAGAGTATTTTTTACTCAAAATGCTAAAAGTATATATGAAGAAATATACATTTTATCAAATTTTCATGTTGATTCCAATTATGTTATGGATATTTCTCCTTCTGAAAGAAAAGTTTATATATCTTTTATCAAATCCCAGCAAAAAAGTAAGCAAGATAATGGCGATATAATAGAAAATGATATGTTTGAAAGAAAAAATTCTAAATCTGTTGATGATTTAGCCGTTGAATTTGGTGACATTCCACCTAATTATTGATTATGGAAGAAGAAAATAATAATATTTTAAATTTTGAAGATGCTTTAAAGGTATTGGACACCGTATCAGAAACATTTAGTGTAAATGTTTGGATACCTTCTAAGAAAAAAGAGTACACATTTAAAGAAATTGATGCAAAACAACAGAAAAACATGTTGAGTACTGCCATGAATTCATCTATTTACAATACAAATTTCGTAAAAAATTTGTATAATATATTAAATTCCAACTTTTTAGACAAAAAAAACTCTGAAGATTTGAATAATTTTACGGTTTTTGATAAATTTTCTATTGCTGTTTCATTAAAGGATAAAATATCAGACGAAACCTCTATAACATTCGATGAAAAAAACAATATTGTCAAAAAAGTAAGTTTAAAACCTATAATTGAAAAATTTAAAACATTTGAAACACCAGATAATGAAATTATAGAGGTGGATAATCAAAATGTAAAGATAAAACTGGAAATATCTGTTCCTACTATCCAAAATGAATTGCAATATGAAGAACAATTGCACAAAAAAGAAAAAAAGGTAGATGATATTAAAGATAGTGATGAAATACAAAGAATTGTATCGGAAGCATTCATAGGAGAAACAACAAAATACATTAAAACCATTTATATTAATGATAATAATTTAAATTTTGAAAATGTAGATTTTTTAAAGAAAATTAAATTAGTAGAAAAGCTTCCGAGTGGTATTTTACAGAAAATATTAGCAATTGTTTCAAAATGGAAAGCCGAAATTGATTCTGTATTAACACTTTCTATTGTAGAAGATGGAAAAACATATACTAAAGTATTAAATATTGATAGTGTACTATTTTTGAATTAAAAACATATATTAATCTAAGTATTAATATATGACAGGAACGGTTTCTATTGATGATGTATTATCAAAATTTATCTCTAATGAGGTAGATTCAACTGAAGTATTAAAATTATTACTCACTTCTGATGAAACTGGTATAGATTACCTACAAAATTTAAAAAAAGAGTTTAAAGAGAAGTATGTAACACCAACTTTTAATAAAGCAAAGGATTATTATTCAAAAGTAGAGAAAAAAATAGAAGATACTAAAGGAAAAAAGGAAATTATAGATCAATATAGCGATCCTTTAGGAATAATAGAATTAAGAGAAAATTATAAAAAGAAAACAGAAGAAATTCTAAAGAAAAATTTAGATAGTCTTAATTTAAATTTAAATGATAAACCACAAATTTCAAATTTATCAAATTCAAACATTTCTTCTGTAATTTCAAATAAACCCGTCAATCAATTTGCTGAACAGCAAACATTAACACAAAAAACACCAGAAGTTTCTCTTACAGATGAAACAATAAAGCAGTTGGGTGGTGTTTTAAGCGGAATAAACGAACAAAACCTAAAAAGATTCGGTAGAACTACAGTTAAAGGTGAAGAATCTAGTAGTGGTGATGGACTATTGGGTACATTAGCATCGTTATTAATAGCGGGTGGTATCGGTGCTATGTTAATATCTTCATTTTGGGATAAGCATATCAAACCTTGGTTGGAAGAAAAGGTAGGAATTAAACTGGATGTATTTGATAGATTTGAAGGTATCGTAGAAGGTATTGGAAAATTTTTTACAATGGGTGGATTGAAAATCGCTGGTGGTTGGTTGTTTAATTTGGTTGGAAAGGCATTTATAACATTTGGTGATTTATTGGAAGGTGGTTTAACGGCTATTTTTAAACTAGGATTTGGAGATGATGTTGTAAAGGCAGGAGTAACTGCCGCACCCGCAGCATGGAAAACATTGATACCTAGAATTGCGGGTGGTTTATTTAGAGGCATGGGTGCTGTTGCTTTTAAAACTATTCCTATTATTGGTAGCTTGATAAGTTTTTATAATGCATGGGATCGTTTTGATAAGGGAGATACTATAGGTGGTATCATAGATTTAGTTGGTGGTGTTGCAAATTTATTAGAATTTACGCCATTAGCACCTCTAGCATTACCTCTATCTATTGGCGCATCCGCATTAAATGCATTTTTGGATTATAAAGCGGGTAGAGGAGCAACAATGGAAGAAAAACAAAACATAAAAATGGATTATGTCAATAAGATAGTTGATTTTATACAAGAAATACCTATTGTGGGTGGTCTTATTAAATGGGGTAGAGGCTTTTGGGAATTAGGACAAGGAAATTTCAAAGAAGCTTTAAATTATTTAACCGAAACACCATTTCTTGGACCATTTCCAGCTATATTACAGGCTCTTGTAAATTCAAATGCATTTGGAACAGAAAATACTGGTAATTTTTCATTTGAAAAATTAAATGGAGAAATTAAAAACAGTATGTTTAAATGGTTATGTAGTGTAATTCCAAAAATTGGTGGTATAAGAGGAAGAATTGCCGAAGCGATGGGATTAAATTATGATGATGAATCAGGGAATGTAAAAGTTGATGAAACACCATTTGATATAAATCAGCAATATGCTGATATGGATAAACAAAATGAAGAAACAAAAAAATCATTAGAACGAAATAAACAAATTGCAAAATCTTCAATTGATCCTAATACAACAAAATATTCAAAAGAAGATGAAAAGGCTTTGGAAGAAATGCTAGAAAAGGCAAGGTTAGAACACTCTAACACATTAAAACAATTAGAAGAATCTAAAAGTAAACTTTTCAGTGAATCTAAATTTGGAACAGATTTTTTATCTGGATTTGGATTTAACAATTATTACAAAACTAATAATCTTAAAAATTCAGAATATTATGCTAGAGAACATGTAAAAAATGTAGAACAAATGTTGAATGAATATAAAAAGTTTTCAACCGTGAAAAGAGACGACTTTTCTTTCAAAAGTTTAATGACCAGTACCGAAGGTAACTCTATTCTTTTTGA
>Ga0114977_10000676_pt1 | contig 22562 bp, 40 predicted proteins | sample S_130805_MF_Meta_FD_87026 | JGI IMG/M metagenome (GOLD analysis project Ga0114977, IMG submission 87026) | Freshwater microbial communities from Lake Simoncouche, Canada to study carbon cycling - S_130805_MF_MetaG | ecosystem: Environmental > Aquatic > Freshwater > Lake | place: Lake...
GCGGGTTTAATATATCCAAATGTTGTATCCATCTTGGGAGCAATTCCTGCTTCCTCATGAAAGAAGTATTTTACTGGACCCCCTACACCATTTGTTGGATCTTTCTCAAAAGACATACCTTGCATAGTTCCTTTTAAACCTGCTTCAGTTTTTCTGTCTCCTTTTCTGACCTCAATCTTTTGTTGCCACATCATTACTTTGTCTGGAGACATTGGACGGTACCATGCTGTATGCTCATTTAAGAAAGCTGCATATTCAGATAAGAATTTCCAAGTACCTTTCTCATTAATGTAATCTTTAAGTGATGCACCCATCTTTAGAGTAACACCGGCCTCAAACCATAACTGATTAATAAGTTTACCTGCATGAAAATAGCTCGAAGCGATTTGGCGTTTTTTCAAAATAGCTACGTGCATGTAGTTTATCTCTGCAAGTATTTCATATAACGCCATGTGATATTGTGCATCTCTTATCTTAGCAAATCCAAATTTTTGCTCCTCCTTATCAAAGATAGGTAAGAAGTTTAACCACATGTAATAATCCCTGGTAAGGTACCATGTATTAGCTTTATCTTTAATGATGAGCCCTAATCTACATTTAGCTTTCTGGTCATCCCAGTAGTTAATATAGTCTTTAGATTTAAATGGAGCAATACAATATACTTTATTTCTATTGAATCTTGTAGACTCAGAATTAAATAGCTGATTACTTATCTCATTAAAATTATACTGACCCGGTTCTTTAAATATAGATAAGACAAAGTCACCAAAGTCTTTTCTAGATTCAAAAGATGTAGTAGTCCAAGTACCATTATCCCAAGTAGGTATATCTGAATATATATTTTCCATGTTACTTGTTTATTGGTTCATTAATAAAGTTATATAATTCATCCGCAATCCATCCACCTAAATATGCTTGAGGTTCATCATTATCAAGATCAAGTTTTATATTTCTACTTTTAAAAATATTATTTACTAGATGTATTATTTCATGCATTAATGTAGATTCTTTAATTACTGAAAATGCTAATATAAACTGATCCTTTTCTTCAACATCAAACACAACTGCATCATAGTCATTTGGATTAAAGTTTAAATTATATTTATCTTTTACATGTGATAACTCACCATATATAAATATAATCTTTCCTCCATAGATAGGTATTTTTATTTCTTTTTCCATCTTATTGATCATAAGCCATACCTATACCTCCACGTACTTTACTAGATTGCTCATCCTGTAAGTCTTTATATACACCTTTGAATGAAGCTCTAATCTGATCAAAGTTTTTAGCTGCTGCAATTAATGAATTTATATTTCCATCTCTACCTGCACTAATGGTTGTAGTTTCCATATATCTAGCTAATCTATCTAACATACTTCCTATACCTTTGTATGCTCTTGATGTAGGTGTGCTATACATATCTTCACAGAATTTTAATGCTTGTCTGATGGCATCATCTTCTGTAGAAAAATCTGCTTCTATTTCCTCTATAATAATTTCTTCTTTATCTATCTCAGGAGTATGGAAGAATGGATTAGAATCTGGATTAGGACAAGTCATATAAAACAAGTACTGATATACCTTAAGGTGATTATCCGGATACTTTTCCATTATGTTTTTAAGAGTACGTAGAGTATAACAGTGTTCTGTTGGTACTACTACTCCATTCTGTATGTCAAATAGTTTAGTATACATATTAAAAAGGATTTATTACTTTTGGTTTAGACTTTATATTTAATAGTTTTTTTAAACCATCTATGAATCCAGTAGCAAGGTATGCATTAAAAAATAAATTTTCATTATTAACTACAACATACCCTTTTAAGTATATTTCATCACTTTCTGAATAGTTCCTAGTTAATTGTTTATTAGGTTTAATCTTTACAAGTATTTTACCTTTATATCTAAATAATACTAAACCTGAATAACCTAATATAACTGTTCTACCTGGGTAGTTCTTGTCATAATGTCTTACTTGATAAAATTTCATAATTATAAGTTTTTTAAAATTGCTATTACTTCTTCTTTTAAATATGGCATCTCCATAGGTATTACCTGTTTGATTACAGGATCACCTCCGTCATCATATTTGGTAATAGGATAACCATTATTATCTTCACCTTCTAATTCAAATAGTACATGGTGTATAAACATCTTTCCTGGTTTTAATCTAGGATTATGCTTTAACATAATATACATGTAAATACTTAATTGTAATGCATAATGATTAAAGTTACAGTCATCTAAATGAGATACTGGTTCTTGTAGTTTATCACTGATACCATCCCAGTCTTTATATGATTCTGTATCAATTTTTTTATTAGTTTTGTAATCTATGATATTTATTTTATCATTAACTACTTCAACTAAATCTGACTGACCACAAATACCTGCAGATTTTAAAAACACCATATGCTCTGGATATACTCCAGGCTCTAACTTTTGTGAGGGTGCATATTTTAAGTTATCTATTTCAGGTACAGGAGGTATGATAGGTATTATAACACCATCAACTTCTAATGATGATAAACCACATAAATCAGCCTCTCTTTGGTTGTGATAATATGTACCTAATGTAGTAGCTCTTAATGCTTCATCATCCCATATCTTAATGATATCTTCAGGTTTAATCCCATACCATTTAGACTTTTTATTCTTAGAAACCTTTTTAGCTACACCTTCTTTATCAAAATGTTTCTTAAGTTTTGATATAAGACTTGTTACACTAGTCCATTTGATTTGTTCTTCACCCTCAATACTAGTGTAACTGTGATCATCTGCTTTAAATACTATACTCATTTTGCTAGTTGTTCTATTGCAAGTATTGCAATGTTATAATTATCTCTATCTTCTGATTTTAACATCATGATAAGACTATCTGATGTCTCTTTATTTATCTTTTTTGTTTCAAGTAACCAGTTTACATAACCAACTGAATTTTCTACTGCAAAAAGATGATTAATCATATCTGCTCCACCTCTACCAGTATAAATGCGCATTTTTCTCTCAATCTTAGAAACACCGCCAGTTAAAAAATCTTCAAACTCCATACTATTCAACATTATCAATTATTTCTTTAGCTAATATTACAGATGCTTCATCATTTGACTCTAGCATCTTTTTTAAGTTCTCACACTCTTCTGAATCTAGTTTATTCTCAAGTTGAATAATGCGTATACTCTGCTTATATATTTTTAACTCAAGTTTATCAACAAATGAATCATTATAGTATGATATTCTAGAACTAATGATGCCACCATCTGCAAATGAACTACCACTTGCAATTGAATAATCACTTGCAATTGAATAATCACCACTTGCTGTACTATTTATATCCATACCATTACTACCAATATGATTATCAGTAATTGAATTTATAACCCATTCTCCCATAATTATAATAAATTAAGTTTATCTTCTTCTTCTTCTGTAAGTACTGCATGCCATCTTAAGTCTGGACACTCAGCAGATAGTGCTCTTAACTTAATACCTAATGAACATCCACATAGATTACAACAAGGTTGTGTACCTGGTACAACACATGATGATCCCTCATCATCTCTTCTCACACATGAATTGCATAATTTTAATCTTTGAGTTGCAATTTCTTCTACAAACTCATCTCTAATTACAGAGTTTATTACACCCTCCATAATTTGTTTTCTATTCTTCCAAATCTTTGCTAGTCTTCCCATCTGCCTTATCTTTTAAAAATTTATTCTTTAACTCTTTCTCTTGTTGTAGTACCAACTTGATTGCATTCATCTTCTCAAGTTTACTCTCAATATTTTTTTTATTAAAGTAATTACTAAATGTTTTAGTATCTGCTTTTTCCATTCTAGAGTTATATTTATTGAGTAGACCATCTATAGTTCTTTCTTTTACTACTAGTTGACCTAATCCATCAATATTAATTCTAGTATAACTTAAATCACTTAAAAGTTTTCTTACTTCTTTGTAATAAAAAGTCATAAAAGCATCTATTAATGATTCTGGTAAATCTAAATCTTCAGCAACTTGCTTATATAATACTTTAGGTTTCTTTGGAATCATTTGCCTAAAAACTTATAATCTAATAATATATCACCTTCAGTTTGTACTTTTAAACTTGGGTTTAATTTAATCATTTTTTTATCATCATCTTCTTTAATCACCAGTTGACTTTTCATTGCTTTATTTACAGCATTTCTAACAGTTTGTGGAGATTTAAAAATCATATGTTCATCTGATGATGCATCATAACAAAAATGAGTCAATTCAATAGGTCCTGTCATGCTCAATAATGTTAAACAGTTTAAGTCAGATTCACTCACTGCTATACGATTAATATAACAGTGAGATAAAATCTGAAACTTTACAATTTCCCATTTAGGCATCACAGCACGTTTCTGTACTTGTATTACTAATGCCATATCTAATTATTTTTGTCCTTGCTCAGGGATGTTTGGGGAATTATCAATGTCATGATCAGCACCTGTAACTTGCTCTTTTTGCTCTTGTGCCATCATTGCATACTGATATTGAATTGAAGTTCTTTTAAATCTTGCTTCATCTATTTCACACAATGCTTTCTCATATTCTGCTTGTGCTTTTAAATAAGGCAAAGACTCTGTGTAAAACTTCATCATTTGTTCTTTTTTTTCAGCTAACTCTTCTGCTGTTAACTCTACTTCTGGCTCTTGTTGGTTTACATTTTCCATTTTATATAAATTTATGTTTATACAAATATACCCTGTTGTTTTAAACTTTACAAATTTATTTAATAATATTAATTTAAACTTTATATTAGTTTAAATATTATATTTGTAAGAATATAAATTTAAACATTATGAAAAATTGTAGATATTGTAAAAAAGATTTGAATCATATATGCTTTCCTAAAAATAAAGCTACTAAAGATGGACTATCCTATTATTGTAAAGGTTGTTCTGTAAAAAAAACTATGGAATCTAGAAATAGAGAAAAAACTATAAACCCTTTAACTGGTAAAACTAATTATAAAAAAAAATACTATGAATACCCCGTAAATAGTAAGGAATACATTAAAAATAACATATTAAAGAAAAAATATAATATTACATTAAACATTTATAATCAAATGCTAATTGATCAAAATAATACATGTGCAATATGTAATAGACACGCTGATGAATTACCTAAAAAGTTAGATGTAGATCATGACCATATTACTGGAAAAGTAAGAGGTTTATTATGCGGTAAATGTAATATGGGAATTGGTTATTTTCAAGATGATATCAATATTATAAATAAAGCTTTACTTTATATTACTCATACTAAATAAGTTTAAACTTTAATTATTTAAACAAAAAAAACTCAGACCTTATAAGTCTGAGTTAAACATGTATTATGGAACGTGTTATCTATTTTTGATAGTAAAATTTAAAACTGTAAGCATATAAAAACATCTATCTATATCCATTTCTATTGTAAAAATATCTACTATACCTATTCTTATTTTTACACAAACCTTATCCCATTGTTTATGCTTTATTGTCCAAGCATTTCTTACTTTCATATTAACTTATTTTGTTTTTCTAATATAAGGCAGATAAGTTGATTTACCATTTTTCTTAACCATTCTTAATACCTCTTTACGATTTCTACTTGCTCTATAAGAAATATGAAACCAGTCTGCTTCATCTTCTGTACCACCTTCAAAAATCATTTGATCAAAAGTAATATTATCTATTATCCACTCAAATAATTCTCTATCATGTAAATCTAAATCCATTGCTTCCCCAAAACAATGTTGAGATGTAGATGATGAACCCGGTATTGCTTTATTTAATCCTGCACTTCTATATCCAGAATTAATTCTAATAGCTTTACCTACATGATCTCTAATTGGTTCAAATACATTAAGTGCTAATTTTTTAGCATTTTCTAAATGTACAGAATTTACAATTGTGTTATCAATACCTTTTGCTTTAGCAGTATTAGAATCACAAAATTCTTTTAATGTTACATGTTCACTTAATTGCATAATGTTTGATTTTACTGTTATATAATTATTTTATAAAAAAAATTAGCTTTACACCAGTCATAAAGATCTTGTGGTGAAAACTTGTATGCTTTTTCTACACCGTATACCCAAGCTACGTATTCTGAACAATACATTTTCTTTTCTGTATCTCCTTTTTCAAGCCATTTACCTGTTACTAACTTAATTGGTTGTTTTACAAGTAATCCTTCAAAGTCATATGCTGTATGTCCTACTTTTGTAAGAGCTCTTTGTGCAAATGTTTTTTCATTTACTAAATCAGATGATCTATGTACTGTAATATCATAATCATACATATCTAACCACTCACTCCATGGTCTCAAGTTTACGCCATCTTTTTGTGCATCTATTATATATGGTTGACCCCATATTTCTATAAATAGTGCGGTATGACTAAATTCAGATTTAGTAGCTTTTTTAATTAATCTACTAATTAATCTTTTTCCACTACAATGTAGTATGTCTCCTGTTTTTAATGCTGTAGGATTCATTGTTATTATTTTTCTTTCATTTGACATTTAATCATTTCTCCAAATGCATCAGATAGTTTAGAGAGTTGTAATGCCATATTTGTAATTTCTTGTTGAGTTGTTTCTTGCATCATCTGGTATTTAAGTTTGTGTTCTTGTTCAAGTAACTCAAGTTTTCCTTTTAATTTACCATGATAATCACTGTGTTTTTGAAAATCATTTTTAAAATCATTTACACTGTTTTTAATATCCTTATAAGCATTGTTTATTAAAGAGCCAATAATTGTTAATATTGTTCCTAAAATAAATAAACCAATTGTAATTATTCCGTCCATTACATTAAATTTTAAATTAAATATATTATATTTATAATATAATGAAAAAATACTACATTTTACATGTTTTTAATAAACTTATTCAACAGTTAATTGTGATAAAGTTGCAGTTAATGAACCTGCTAAAAGTAAGTATCCACCAATTGATACAATTGTTGCTGGTAACATAACAGGAGAAGCTGCTAATACACCACCAATAGTACCTGCAGCTATACCAATTTTTTGTATTTTTTTCCAGAATTTAGGAGTTTTACTACTCCATCTATTTTTAAGTGTTTCCATATTTTTTATTTATTAGATTTATCATTAAATTGATAACCAAATACTACTAATACAATATTTTTTATTAATTCAAATAAATTATTAGACATTTCATCAGTTAAGAGTGGCGTTTTAAAAGATACAAGTTTATCAACCATAAAAAGCCCAAGCAATCCTGCAAGTAATAAAGATATAAATCTTGTTAACCATGCTTTTTGATCTAAACCAGAATCAATCATTTTATTAAAGTACCAAACCCCTAAAGCTGTAAAACCTAAAGATAATAATACTCCAAATATCATTATATAACCTCCTTCAGCGTACATGATTTTTTATTATAATGAATAGTTATTAGTAAATTCTGTTTTATAAATATCAGTCAAAATATTATAAAGTTCTGATTTTACAGATTCTAAATACAGACTGTCTTCCAATGTAACTTTACTTACTTTATCACATTTTTTTACAATGTCATAATATTCATTTTGTGGTATAAATTCCACATAAAATAAATTACCGCCTTGCTGAACTTTTATTGCTAGTTCAATATTAAAAATTTCCATTAGTATAAAGTTGAAGCTGTTAATTGTATTAAATCAATTGAAATATTCTGTGAAGTGGCACCTGATGTTCTAACTATTTGTGGGCCAAGCACGGTTGCTGATGCAGGTAAATTTGTATTAATTGTTCCAGTCACAATTGTATTATCAGAAAGTTTTGTAACAGTATAATTTACTGAAGTTGCATTATACGGAGCATATAGTTCTAATTGATAAGCTACTCCATTTAGAACTGCTCCTGTTTTATTTGCAGGAAAATTAACTCCTAAATCTATTTTAGTTGCTGTACCTGTTCCATCATTATGAAATATTTGTAAATTAGTATCACTAGCATCTGAACCCATACCAATAATATTAATTTGACTTTCAACAGTAGTACCTGAGTTAATTCCTAAAATTGACGGACTAGAACTTAAACCACAAAATTGTCTAGCACCTGGAACAAACCATTCTGTCCCTCCTGCTGATTGATCTGTGTAAATATAAGACCCAACAAACTTAAAACCAAAGGCAAGTGTATTAACCATTGCATTATTTCCAATTCCAAATGCCATACCAACTGTTGAATTTGTTACAGCAGTATTTGTAAAAAATCTAACTTTTGGTAGTTTTGTTATTCCACCAAAAGGAATTGCAACTACAGAACCTGTTATTATTTGAACCAATCCTCCATAAATTGCTACGTTTGTTGTATTATTTATTGCAATGGCTCCTCTTCTAATTTCAGTAGATTTTACAGTACTACCATTACTATTACCATTAGAAAATAATTCAATTACTGTATTTGATCCATCTTTATAATGTACTAACTTATCAGTTAGATCATAAAAATATGTATCATTTGCAACAGAAGCCCAGTCTGCTGAACTTGCTGTTGTTACTGAATATTTAACTCCTACGACAGGATTTCCTGTTACTGCTACTACTGCCATAATTATTTAGATTTAATCATATCAACACAAGCATTTAATTGTGCTTTTTGCTCAACTGTAAAATCTTCCCACACAAGAACTTTAATATTGTTTCCATTCACATCTTGAGTTATAATTCTCATATGCTCCATCATTTTTAATTGAGCAATTATCTGTCCTATTTCTACTATTTCTGGCATAATATTTATTTATTTAGTTATTAATTTAATCTTTGGTTTCCAACTGCATCTGCTGTATATGTTTGCAAGTTAGTCATATTTAATTGGAAATTAGTTGTGTTATAAGTATTGTTTGATGCGGTGAAGTTTTTAGCACTTCCTCCATACACAGGATAAGCAGCAACATTAAATAATTGGAAATTACAGTTGTTTAATTTAATAGTACCAGAAATTAAATCTTGGAATGAATTTGAACTATCTCTAACAATGAATGTACAGAAATTAAATGTAGCTCCATAAGATAAATAGAAATTATATGAAGTGTCTGAAATTAATACACATTTATCCATATTACAAATATTACTATCAAATTTCCACAAATAAGAAAACCCAGAAATTTTAGTGTTACTTATCAAGCCTTTACCTTGTCCATTTCCAGATCCAAAAACATCACCTGAACATCTAAAATAACAAGTATCAATAAAGTTGTCATCTTGAGAAGCATAAGCACAAGTGATAGAAGTTAAATTAGTAAATGAACTATTTCTAATTGATGTGCCTTGCATATAGAAACTTATGTTACCATTTATGACACCGCTACAATTATTAACAACTGTTACATATTGAATAGCATAACTAGCACTAACAGATGTTGAATTAATAACTGAATTATATACTTCACCGTAAGCCAAAGCAGTACCTCCTGTACAATTTATAGTTACTCCATAAGCCTTTCCTTTTACACTTGCCGAATACAAATTAAGAGGGTCATTTCCTTTGAATTGTAATCCATACACCGTTGCTGGCCCATATAAGCCGAATGAACCTGTTCCTCCACCTCCTGCAAGAGAACTATTAACTAAAACATTACCTCTAATGATAGTTCCAGAATTTGTTATTGTTATAGCAATTTGACCTGCAACTCCTTTTTTGATTTCACCATTTAAAAGTTGAACTTCACAAGCAACATTATTATCAATAATTCCAAACCCACTTGTAAAAGTTAACGTATATCCGTTGTAATTAATATTTACATTAGGCTTTAAAATGTGATTTGCTGTTGATTCAGTTTGAGAACCAAACATTTCAATAGTTTGACCTGCTACTGCAACTGCATACGCTAATGGATAAGTTGCATAATAAGTGTATATTCCTGAAGCATTAGCAATACCCCATTTACCATTTGCTGCACTTACAACAATATCTCCACTACCTAATATACTATTTCCATTTATAGTTTTAACAGAAGTAAAACCTAATTGTGCGGCACTTACAGCATAGGGTATTTGGTTTACTGTTGGTTGCACATTTGGAAAAGTATATCTTCCTCCCGTGCCACTTGCGTAAATACCTACACCAAGATTATCAACATAAAATGATTTTGAAAAAGAACCAGTTCCTGCAGTCAAGTTAAAACCTCCAAGAGTTTGGTAAAAAGATGAATAATCACCTCCACCATCATCTATACCAAAATTGACATAAGATGTTCCAATACTATCTGTAAAATTTATACCAAAACCACTTAAATCAACAGTTCTTGTACCTGTAAGAACACCGCTTGAATTATAAATATTTACAGAAGAAGGTGTAGGTATATTTAATGTATTTGATATTAATGTTGCTGCACCTGATGTTCCTATAGTAGTAAGAGTAATTGCATTTTGTTTAGCATTAAATACTGACCAGTCAGAAGAAGATAAATATCCGGCTACTGTTGCTGATGATTGAGGTATACTAATAGCTGGTGTTGTACCTCCTGAAGATGCTATTGGAGCTGTACCTGTTACTGATGTAACTGCTCCTGTAGGTACTGCTTGGTTAAGTGTAGTAGTTGCACATGAGTAATGCTGAGAACCTTCTGTTCTAAAGTTTGCAGTTTGAGATACACCTCTTGTATTTTCTAAGTCAATCTTAACTACAATTCTATCTGTAGCAAGAAGTATTGTATTAGGTACTACACTTTCAGTAGTATATAATGTAGTTACTGTAGACATATTAGTTACAGTTATAGGATCAATTGAAAAAAGCAATGTCTCTATACCACCTAAATCTCTTTTGTAAACTAAAGGTCTGATGATCCAATTCTGTCCTGCTGAACCTGCATTAAAATGTAAGAATAACTGCCAAAGACCTTGAGGAATAACTATTGAACCAGGAATTCCTGAAGGAGTTTGATAAGAAGCAATAGTTGCTGTAGCTCCACCTGCAACTGTAGCAGGAACAACTTGTTCTGCTGCTATTGTACCTATAGATGAAAACTCTTTATATGGAGCCTGAGTAACTGTTTCATTCATGTAATACAATACACTACCTGCTGCGGCTGTAATATCTACAGTAACATCATTACCTGTTGCACTAGCTGTAACTCCTGCTCCTGTAAAATTTATGCTGTTTACATCAGGTGTAATTGATACTCCTTCTTCTTGAATATCAATTCTCTTCTTTATATTAATTTCTGTACTCATAATTATGTATTGTAAGTAATTAATAATTCAGTACCTGTACCATCATATGCAAATCCTGTATAAGAATTGTTTAATGAACCTGCATCAAAATTAAGTGATTCACCTGGTTTAATTATTTGACCAAGTATGGTTCCGTTTCCTAAACCAACATTTGCTACTGAGAATGAATATACTGTAGCACTTACTGTTCCTGCAACAGATGTTCTAAGTATATTTGGAGTTCTGCTTGCACTTGTTGTGTTAATTACAAGTTGAGCTAAATAACTATTTGAATTAACATAAGTAATAGGGGCTGTTGGTGTACCTGGTACATTACTACCTGCTTGAAAATAAACCGGTGGATTAAATGTTCCTGTATCAGGATTATATATTCTTACTTCTAACCAAGTTATATTATTTGCATCAACAACCAAAGAAGCTTCATAGTCAGCTTCAGCTTGTATTGCTGCAAGAATTTGAGTTAAAAGTGTATTAGTACCTGGATCACCTCCACCGCCAGGTATTCCTGATATTGCATCAACAACAGCTTCTTGCCCCAACAACATTTTTAATTGCCATGGCAGGTTTGTCCCTTTACCACCGTATGTTTTTAAATTTCCTACAGACATAATAATTGATTTATATATAATAATATACAGAAAACTTTCTATATAAACAAATATAAAAAAGAAAAACCACATCTCTGTGGTTCTTGCTTTTAGTTTTCTTTTACTAATTCAATTGTTGGTTCTACATAGAGAACTTGTAAGGCTTGTGTAATCATTGCTGCGTCTTGCAAACTGTAAGCTCCTTTTAAGAATGCTTGATTTAAAGCTTGCTCAACTACTTGTTTAGCTTGTTCTGGACTCATATTTTAGATAATTGAGTTTTTTGTGTTTTTGTTAATGCAGCAACAAAATAGTCTTTAGTCAACATAATTCTGATGTGCTCTTCATTACGTTTTAATGTATCAGCATCTTCTTCAGTTAAAGTTTCCTTAGCTTTTAATTCAGTAATTAATGCTACGCTATCATAAGCTGCTTCTACTGATTTTGTAATTTCTTGCTCCGGTGTCAATTCTAATTCCATAATATTTGTTTTTTGTAAAGTTAATATTTTTATTTTTTATTAAGCAACTTGTAATGGGATTTTATAAACTGTACCATTGATTGTAACACGCCATGCGTTAGTTGCTGTTAAACTTTCAGTTGTAACTGTACCTGCATTATCAGAAATACTTCCAAAAATAAGTTGAGCATTTCCAGTAGGTACTGAAGCATTTCTACCTATAACAATACAATTAGTGAAAGCACCTGCTGATGCTGAATCACCTATTACTACGTTATTACTTCCTGTTGTTCCTGTTATACGAGAACCTAAAATGGTATTGTTGTTACCTATTGTACCTGACTGAGCATCTGTTCCTACTACTGTATTAAAAGTACCTGTTGTAATATTAGATGCTGAACCTCTACCTACTGCCGTATTGTTACCACCTGTTGTATTGCTATTTAAACTATAAATACCAACAGTTGTATTATTACTACCTGATACATTAGAAGTGAATGATGATCCAAGAGCGGTATTATTGTTACCTGTAGTATTAAAAGCCATTGTACCAGATCCAAGAGCTGTATTAGCTGAACCTGTAGTGTTTTTCCATAAAGTATATGATCCAATTGCTAGATTATCATCACCGGTTGTATTAAACTGCATAGCCTGAGCTCCGTATGCTGTATTATAATTACCCGTTACATTACTTTTTAAAGCATTTTCTCCAAACACCGTATTTACAGAAAAATCACCTTGACCATTATTCCATAAGGTCTTATCAGTTTCATTATACTCAATAAAGTCAGGTAAACTTGATGATCCAGCTAATAAATCAGCTACTGAAATTACACCAGGTAAATAACCATCATCTCTTCTTGAATCTTTTAATCCTAATGGGATTAAAGTTTGAGAAGCATCTACTGTTGTCACTAGTCTCTTGCTTTTAAGCCAAGAAATTACATTTAAAACATCCATTTTTATTTATTTTTAAGTTAATTATTATGCTAATAAAATTTTTCTTTCTACACCATTAATAGTAATATTCCATACTTGAGTAGATGTGTTAACTTCTTCTACTACAGAACCTACATTTTATTGTGAAATATAGGTACCATTAATGTATGCTTTACTAATTGTTGTTAAAGGAACAGGTGTATTTTGTATCCATAATCCTTCTCTAATTGGAGAATTAGCTCCTCCTGCTTGTTTTAAATAATGTAAATCTAAAACAGTTGTAATACCTGCAGTATCTGCATTAAGTATTGTATGACCTATTCCTGTATCTGGATTAACATTTGGATCAGCCCAAATCCAACCACTAAAATGATTATATCCAAAAGCAGGTGCAAATGGTAATTCAACTTTATATTGACCAGTACCAAAATTAGTAACAGTTGTAAAATCAATTTCTATTACAAAACTAACTAATAATCCTGATTTAACATAATAAGAATTATATGTAGGGTAAGTCCCATTACTTCCTGTAAAAGTCATACCAGTTGCTTGAAATGTTGGAGAATATCTAACAAAGGTTTCTAATCCTGAAGTACCGCTTATACCTTGAACACCTTGTATTCCTTGTATACCTTGAATACCTTGTTCCCCTTGTACTCCCTGAATACCTTGTGGTCCTGCTGGACCTAACAAATCACCAGCATCATCCCAAACATTTGTTGTTGTATTCCATACTTCTAATGAACCATCACTAAGGATAATCCATGCTTCTCCTGCATTACCTGGTAAACTACCAGCTCCTGCTAAGAAACTTGCTTGATCAGGATAAGATCCTAATACTGTTAATGCAGCCCCTGTTTCACCTTGTATACCTTGAGGACCGTCATTACCTTGAGGACCTTGTACGCCAGGTATACCTTGTGGGCCTTGAGTACCAGTTCCTACTTGAGTTAAGAAATCAGCTACCGATATTGCACCAGCTAAATAATTATCATCACGTCTACCATCTTTTATACCAATAGGTAAAAGAGTTTTTACAGGATCAACAACATTAACTTGTCTTTTCCCTTTAATCCAAGAAATAAAATTTAATATATCCATGATTGTTTTAATTATACATATATCTATAATATACATATTATTAATATAAAAACAAAATCCCAGATTATTATTCTGGGATTCTCTTACCTAAATTGCTAATTTAATACGTTTAAATATTAGAGTAAACAAATGTATAAAAAAAATTCCCAATAAGTATAAACTTACCAGGAATCTTTTTTCAGCGAGAAGACTGAGAAGAAAAGGAGTTGCTAAAGTATATATAATATTTTAATTAACATATCTTCTCCCTTTCTTTTTTCTAACTTTTTTTACTTGAGGTAAACCTTTTCTTGCAGATGCTCTATGTTTTATCATTGCATTTTTCATTCTTATATCTTCACTTTTAACAATTCTTTCTCTATTTCCTAGATCAGCATTGTGTGTCCTACCTTGATTATAGTTGGGACCTATAGAGTGAGGAGCACATGAATACAACAATAATAAAACAATTAAACATTTCATTTTTTTAATTCAGCAATTCTTCTTTGTAAATATACTTCAGCTTTTTCTAAGTCTTCTAATTCTTTTGACTTATTTTTTTTACCTGCTCTTGCAACATACTTAATAACATTACCTAAGTAAAAGTCTTTATCCAATCCCCATGCCTCAAGTACGTTAAATACTTCATAAGTACTATTAGCTCCTCCATAATGAGCAGGTCTTAATGGAGAAACTTTAGCAGTATAATCTGGTATTGTAACTGCTGTAGGTTTTTGATCAGCAAAAGGATTTTTTCCTACATAAGGACTTGATTCAGTTCTTCTAAGATAATCCTTATACATTTCTTGACTTTTATTAGCAGCAATTTCAGCCATAATTTTTAAACTCTTTTTATATGTAGTAGAAGTCTCAGGTTTTCCTACCATCTTTTTATATTCATCACAAACTAACTCGCTCATCTTACCAAACAATTGCAATATCATATTCACTAAGCATAAGCTTGATAGTTTCATCTACTTCAATAACTTCTGCACCTTTAATTGCTGCTACTGAAATGTAAACTGAATCACCTGCTGCTACAGTTTTAACTTCTTCACCTACTGCAAACACTTCTAAACGTGTCCATTGTTTCATTGCTTCTTGCTCAATGTGCGCTTTATCCGCTTCACTTAATTGGATAGCTGATTCTTTCATTATTGGTTGGTTAACCAATACTCTACGTCCTTTTAGACTCTTAAATGCTGTACTCATGGTTTTTGTTTTTTATTATAACTTAACATTTCTACTTTTAATTTTGGATAACTGTTATACCCCACCAAATTAAAGTCCTGTAAAGATAATGAATTAATTACACTATTAAAGTTTAAACTTGATGGATTTTCTAAAAAAAGTTTAAACTTAGATTTATCAATTTCTAGTTTACTTTCTCCATGCCATTCTGGATCACGAGACATTAACTTTTTAGCTACATTAATTTGGTTATCATAAATATGTACATTCTTTAACTCTCCTATTACTGCGTTGCATTTGTATCCTGTTAAGATTTCCAGTACTTGTGCTAGTGCAGCATAGAACATTATATTAACAGGAGTACCTAAGAAAAAATCTGTAGACCTTTGACTCCATACTAATGTAAACTTATAAGTATCATTATATGGTTGGCACACTACCTGGAAAGAATAATGACAAGGAGGTAAACACATATTAGGTAAATCAGCAGGGTTCCAAGAGTTAACAATTAATGATGTTGACATAGGTGTTTTAATCATGGAAGAAACAAGGTTAAATAACTGATCAACTCCATTGGAGTTTCTCCACTGATGAGAATAGATCTTACCCATATCATAAATATGCGCGGGTAATTCTTCAATCTTTTTATCATCATTTTTCCAATCCTCATATAATGCTTTTACTGTTGTTTCATTGTACTTATTAAATCTGGCCCAATCTTTATCCCAGAACCTAACACCACTTTTCCACAAATCTCTTATATCTGTAGAACCAGACATAAAAAATAATAACTCAGCTATTGCTCCTTTGAAATAAATCTCTTTAGTGGTTAATGCTGGAAACCCAACACTAGGTCTGCAATACAAATTGATCATTGCTATCTCAATTCTTTCTACTCCTTTTCTATTTGGGTCTTCATACTTGTAACCCCCATAATAAATCTCCTCTAATACTTTCTTGTACTGCGTATCAAATACTGCCATATATCCTTTTTATAAATTACTTCTCAAAAAATAAGCTCTAAGTTTTTACCTCAGAGCTTAAGTCTTATCAATCAAATAAAAATAAATGTACCGTAAACATCTATATTACGGATGTAAAGATATGTATTTTATACTAATTCTTTATACATTTTTTTAAATATTTTTTCAGGTAGCATATCATACTCCCCGTTCCAATCCTGTATAAGATAGTCCCCCTTATCCATTCTCAATTCTCTACCCCCGGTGTTAATCCATAAAGCAAAAAACTTTTTCTGCCTATAATCAACCATACCTTCAAAGTTTTCTCTGCTAGCAATTTCTAAAGCCATCTTCTCTGTACCATCATACTGCATTGCCTCAATAGTCTTTGGTCTCTCTGTATATAATTTCATACTCACAATTTTAATAATACAAAGATATAAAAAAACCCAGGAAGTAATTCTTGATCAGAGAAACTTTCCTGGGGGTAGTAAAGTTATAGATAAATCTTTTCCCTTACTGAGAAGTCCAAACCTGGGACGCTGTTCTATTGGTAAGCGTGTCTGGCACATAATACAAATATAAAACAAAATCCCCAGACTGGCATCTGAGGATCTTCTTACCTAACTAAGTTAACGAGTTTTTTCACATGTAAGTATGAACTTGTGCAAATATAATAACATTGGTACAATATCAGATAATAATTCCCGGGAATTTTCACCCCGTGTGTAATACATAACTTGACTTACGCCTTTTGGGCCTGATGTATGTAAGAGAGGGTGGTGGTTTTGTTGTATGCGTGAGGTTGTGGTGACCCCTAAACCGCAAGCCCCCGGCCCTTGCGCCAAGACATGGTACCCCCTGTCTTTTCACAATGACCTAAGCAGCTCTGCGCAAAGCTCCGCCAACTTTTACCTCTGGCAAAAAGTTACTACACTTTGCTTGATCCACTTGACCTTGGCATCCTGCTGTCTGCTTCTGGCAGCCATCAGTCTGTCTTCTAACCCTGAAGTAAACTTGAAATTATAAATTTAAAGTTATGAAAATCATAGTATCTACAGCCAAATTCTCAAAGAATGAGAATTCAACTTACGTTAGTGTTCTTAACAACAAAGTTCCAAACTTTGTAGTTAACAACAAGTATGCCGCCGGTGTTGGCATACCTGCGGGCTCATTTGCCATTGTAAATTATACAATGGAAAAAAGCCCTTGTGGCAAGTTTGACAATATCAAACTTGAGCTGATTGCTAAAATCAGTGGAACTGATTACGCAAAGCTAGTGCTCTCTGAGGAATGATATCCTCAAGAGCATTAGCTCTTTTTTTTCTCTTGTAAACCTGAATAGCTCATGCATACAGCGCATACATATGCAGGTGTGCTGTTCCCTATTTTTTCTAACCCTTAAATTAAAGAGATATAGATGTTAAACAATATAACCTTGAAACATATGGACAAGATAGTACAAGTTGCTCTGAATGCAACATTTAAACCGGAAACTATAAACGCGTTGATGGAAGTAATCAATGCTACACCTAATCCTGTAATGGCAACAGAACTGTTGTTAGGGATCTATGAAGAACCAGAGTTGCTGAAGGTAATAGATGACAGAGGGACAATTAAGACCTTGGAATCTGTGAACCACTGGGAAAACACAGTATACTATAGTTATGATGAGGAGAAGATCATCAGGTTCTATATTTTACCTGATCAAGACAAGTCTGAGGTAAACTTAGAAAACTATGAACATTTTGAGCAGCAGTGGAGAAGTGGGCACGATTTGCAATCTGTACAGTTACCTACAGGTGAAATGAGAAAGTGTAATGGAAGTTGTGGTGTAGATCAATGGCTACATTACAAGAGTCCAGAGGTCAAATGACAATGAGAATAACAGGAGAATACAAATCCTGTTATTCTCTTTTATAAACCCCTTTTTTTTCTAACCCTTAGCTTAAAGTGATATACAATGTTTAACTAATAAACTTATAAACGATGAAAGCAGTATTCAAGAACTCTTATCCAAGTAAAAACGGTAATGAAGTATTCGTATTCAGATTAGCTGGTAGCACAGAAGAGCTAGAGCAGTATGTGTCTGATAATCCACGTATGCCTGCTGATGATGATGGAACACCGTTGTTCTTTACAACATTTCCAACATTAAACTATGCTGATAAGGCAGGTGTGGATGTGTACCGTAGTTCAAAAGGTTCTTATTCTCTGGAGAATTCAGAGATCAGAAGAGCTCAGGCTTTGGCGAAAACTATGGGTGCGGAGACTGAGTTCAGAAGTGCAATGGTACAAAGTGTTATCGGTTCAGTATTTAAACTGAAAGCAAGTAACCCTTTTGCAGCTGTTACTGATGCTCCTGTAGCTCAAGTAGCTGAAGTTGCACCTTCTGACCTAGAAGCAGAAGTAGACGGTGAATAATAGTACCCGTGTAAAGATGTCCCATAACACAGGGGAGTGAGAAGTCTTGGAACTCAATGTGTGAAAGTATTGCAGCAGTAACGTAGGAAACTATGTTGCTGTTGCTTTTTTTGTCCTGATACCCTTTTCTTTCTAACCCTTTGGTTAAACAGGACTGTGTGCTGAATATATACACATACATAAGTGATGATAAGTCAAGACATATAATTATTATAGCCTTACTTATCTACTTATTCACACATAAACAAGACTACAATTATTATGTTGTACAAGATATTATATACTCAGTCAGCATCAATAAGATTATACTTATACAATGATATAATGCTTGGTACAATACAGAGAGTTGTCTCCACCGTGTGGGCAAAGTAGACTCACATCCTGATAATCAGGTAGTTATATTTTAGGCATAATTAAAAATTGTGCGTGAAAAGGTGTGAGAAGATGATGGACAGAAAAACTATCACCTAATTAAACACTTTAAGTAAGTGAGTTAAATCACTGATACAGCTATACATACAATTAAATATATAGCTAAACAAGTATAAGTACATTAATCTATCATACTATTAGTCTTAGTACTAGTATTATCTATAGTAATAGTATTAACAGTATTACTTATATTAGTACTATATCAAATAAGAGTATTATAGTATCCGGTCTATTTGCAAATTCAACTAAAAAATATAAACAATGGAAGACTTAACAGTAAGAAGTAAAACAGTGCTTAGTATTCTAGGTATTGAAACAGTAGAACAATTAGTTAATACTGAGTTACCTGAAATAGGTACAGTCTTAAGAAGAGATTTCTTTGGAGTGTATTTAACCTACTCTAGAAAGGTAGATGAGGAATTAAGAAAACTTATTGATGATACTATAGATAGTGTAGCTAATGCTATACTATAGTATCCGGTTTATTATTACTAATCAGTTACCTGAACTAATGATGGTAACAGATATATATTATGTATCACAATTCAAGCAATGTATCAGCCAATTCATTGCAGTACTTATAGTACTTAACGGCTAACACTTTATACTAGTTCAAAGAGTGAAAAGAATACTAGTTATATGTCCAACATACGTCAAGACTTTAAATTGTAACGTGGTAAACGGTCTGCTTATACACCAGTCGCAAAACAATAGTGTATTATTACTCTCATCCAAGCAGGATTATTTGACATGAGATCCATGTAACAGTTGACGCCTGTAGTCAACTATAAAATAGGCAGGTAAGGGTTGCAACCTTGTGAGAGTACGACTAAGGGATTTTAATGTAGCTTCTTTTATTCCCTTAAACTGTTTAACCAACAGTTAATCAAAGAAAAAACTAGGTTAGGTGATATTACTGTGGTAGTAATAGTGTACTAACTGATGTTTCTAAGCTACAAATAACAGCTTACATAGTGCTTATTACAAACTATGTTAAATTGAAAGTAATAAAACTAACTTTCTGCTTCAACCTGCATAACGGTCAAAAGGGGTAATCAAGCCCTTTAGTAATGTACCATTCCTGATTCCCAAGGTCAGGCAGTTGTAATAACTACAAAACTTTATAGAGTATAAGCGGGTAGACAAATCTATGCTACGCAATTAGCTACCACCTAAACTGCAGTATATTGCAAGATGCAGGTAATGGATACTGAGGTAAGCTCTCGGTGATTTGTCCTATAAAGATGTTATTATAACTGAGTACAGAGGGGTTATTAACTGAAAAATATAAACTGAAAATTAAATACTGAAAAGAAATGAAAATACATTTACACTCAAGACAAGGACTATATGAAGTAGAAAGATTTGGTAGAAATAGTATCACGCTATCTACAAAACATAGTTCATTCTCTGTACCTACAAGTGATTTTAAATCATTTGCGGGTGGTCTATGGAATAATCAGGTAAGTAAAAATACCATGGATGAATTTTTAGCTGTTGTTAGACCTGATGAATATAAAACTCAGGTAGAGCAAGAAGATCAAATCTTGACATTAGCTGCTAGATTAGATTTAATACAAAGTGGTGTTAAATCTGAACTAGAAGAGACTACTAAGAAAGCTGTTGAAGACAGAGATAGTTTAAATGATAAACTTAGAAGCATTGCTCGTGAAGTTTATAAGCAAAGACTTGATGTGTCACGCATTAAAATCAACAGTAATGGTATTAAATTTATAATTCAACAGAATTATAAAGATAATACTTACAGATTCTGTTGGGATCCTTATCAATTTGTAGCAAATTATCATAGTAATATCAGTGATATTTATAGAGATGGTAATTGGGGTACTATGAATGGTGGTTGGATAAGAATCATTGATGGCACTGTTATATTATACTCTAAATCAGGTGATTATGGAGTATATGATGATAAGATTGCTATTCAAGCAGCTAGAGCTATCTTTCCTAATATGGATATTTATTCATATGCAGGTAGAGCTTGGGATAATGAGTTAACAGAAATGTTTGACGGTCTACCATTTTAAAAATAAGCAGGTGAAAGTCCTGCTTTTATATATTATTAACTGAAACTAAACTGAAAAGAGATGACTGAAGAAGAGTATGAGCAATATCAATTGCAGGTAGAAGAATTTAAAAGATTATTGTATTCAACTGATAATCTAGGACCAGAGGAAAAGAATCCTTTTGGTATATTTTATTAAACCTAAAAAAGAAAAGATGAAAACATTTGAAGATTTAAAATTTAGGCGTGATGACATGGGAAAACACGCATTTGAAATATTCCCAAATCATTATGGTATCTCTGTAATAAGAGGACCATATAGTTATGGTGGTAAACAAGGACTGTATGAAATAGCAGTACTTATAATGACTCCAGAAATGAAGTATTCAGAAATATGTTATGACACACCTATTGCAAATGATGTAGTAGGTTACTTAACACCTGAAGAAGTAACTCAGTATATGAAAAAAATACAGGAGTTATGATTCTACTAGAGATTATATTTGGGTTTATCTTTGTTACCCAAATATATAGTTGGGTAAGAGAATTGAATATTCATCACAAGAAAATCAATAAAAGAAGATGAGATTTAGTATTAACTACACTGTGGGGAGATTTCCTCACAGTGATATAGTAACTTGTGTTACTGTAGGTGATTTAATAAGGGCTATAGACCTAGTACTATATGAAAATAAATTAAACCGGGAAGAAATTAAAGTTGAAGAGATATGATAGGATTTGGAGGATACATCTGTGATGTAATAATACAAAGATATGGTACAGGTAATTTAGCAATTAGATTGCTTGACGCAGAGGATGGTATGCCAGTAGCAGTAGCTACAACTAATGCTAATGGTCTTGACTTAGATGAAGTAGCTATTAAAGACTACTCAGAAAATGAAGGGATGTATGAAACATTGGTTGAGAATGGTATTATACACCCAAAACATAGGGAAATAAGTACAGGTTATGTTACTGTACCAGTGTGTAAACTAACTGAATATTATACACTATGACACAGGAGTTTGTAAATTATAATCAAGCCTTAGCTCTTAAAGAGTTAGGGTTTGATGAACCTTGTTTTGGTTTCTATTCAGTGTTATATGATTTAATGATTACACAAACAAATGGTAGAAAATCATTATTTGAATCTGAATGTTTAGCACCACTTAAACAACAAGTATTTAGATTTTTTAGAGATAAGTATGATTTATGGTTTATACCAGATTATTATGATGAAATGAGAGAGTATAACTA
>Ga0114977_10000678_pt1 | contig 22528 bp, 17 predicted proteins | sample S_130805_MF_Meta_FD_87026 | JGI IMG/M metagenome (GOLD analysis project Ga0114977, IMG submission 87026) | Freshwater microbial communities from Lake Simoncouche, Canada to study carbon cycling - S_130805_MF_MetaG | ecosystem: Environmental > Aquatic > Freshwater > Lake | place: Lake...
ATGGCACTGTAACAAATGCTGTAAATATTCCATCAGTTTCTGCAGAAGATGCAGCAAAATTAAAGCCTTATTTGCACCTTGCATCTCAGCTTGGCAGTTTTGCTGGACAAATTGTTGATAGCGGCATTAAATCTGTAAAAATAGAACTTGAGGGCGCTGCAGCAAAATTGAATGTGAAGCCAATAACATCAACAATTTTAACAGGGCTGCTTGCACCACATATCAGCTCAGTAAACATGGTAAATGCGCCTGTGGTAGCTAAAGACCGTGGCATTGCTGTAAGTGAGGTAACACATGACCGCACTGGAGATTATCAGAACCTTATAAAGCTTACTGTTACCACCGAGAAAGGTGAACAATATGTTGCAGGCACATTATTCGGCGGCACAAAGCCACGTATAGTTGAAGTTGGCAGTGTAAAGTTAGAAGCTAGCCTTGGCAAAAACATGCTTTATGTAAGTAATGAAGATAAACCAGGCTTGATCGGCAATTTAGGCAAGTTGCTAGGCGATTCTAATGTTAATATAGCAAATTTCCATCTTGGCCGCGGCGATACAAAAACTGGCGGCGCACTTGCCCTTGTTGAAGTTGACCAAAAACCAAGCGAAGAGTTATTACAGAAAATTTCTAAATTACAGAGCGTTGTTGCCGCTAAAATAATTAGCCTTGCATAACATCTATAGTATTATTTAGGATAATATTTAATCCCCCTGCTAATAAGTAGGGGGATTTTTTATTTAGGATAATTCCATCCCTCCTTAGGTACTTATTCATCTTACTAAAAACAATCCAGCTCCCATGCCATCTCTTAATAAGAGTTAAGCCATTCTATTTATAATATATATATGTTTTTATAGACCATTAATTAAATATTAAGGTTCTTATAATATTATTAGAGATAAGAATATGTATTAAAAACGGTATGTTTATGGAATATCAAGATTTAGATCGTGCACACAAGCAAGATCCACGCAAGGAAAAAAGGATCACAAATATTATAATAGAACACTGGGAAGCGTCCAAGGCTAGCCATCTAATAGCCGCTGAGAAAGATCTGGATCCCAACGTTCTTGATGCAATACTAGACAATTGTTTTCTGATCTCCGCAGGTGAATTTATAATTTCAGGAAAACACAAATATACCTATATTGGCAAACATATACTGGAAGCTTATGGAAACCGCGTTACCTCTCCAAAAGATTACCATGATGTAGACCCACTATCAAACAAACGAAAATTTAAAGAAGTTATTGATAAAAAGGCCCCTGTTACAGAAGAAGGTCAATTTACCAACAAAGATGGGCATATTGTGAAATATCGCCAATGCCTTGTCCCACTGGGTAGTGATGGCAAAACTGTAGAAACAATTTTTGGCGGAATGCGTTTTAAAGTTTTCAAGTAATAAAATTGCCATTGACCCCTTTATTGCTTCATATATATTCCCTGGCACATTTGTTATATTAATTTTTTCCGCATAGGCAATAAAGGGAATGCAATGTCTCCAAAAGCAAAATCAGCAATATTAACTATAACGCCTTATAAACCAGGCCTTTCCAAGGCAGCTTCTGGGAGGGTTATAAAACTCTCATCCAATGAAACACCACTTGGTGCAAGCCCATTGGCAATTGAAGCCTATAAAGGCGCGGCTAATTCACTTTTCCGCTATCCTGATGGCAGTGCAACAGTTTTACGGGAGGCAATTGGAGAGGTTTATGGTTTAAACCCTGATAGAATCATTTGCGGTGCTGGGTCTGATGAAATTATCGCCATGCTTTGCCATGCTTATGCTGGCGTAGGCGACGAGGTACTTTATACTCAGTATGGCTTTCTGATGTACCCTATTTATGCCAAAATTGCTGGTGCAACACCTGTAACCGCACCAGAGAAAAACCTCCGTGCTGATATTGATTCGCTGCTTGCTAGTGTAACGACTAAAACAAAGATTGTTTTCATCGCCAATCCCAACAACCCTACTGGCAGCTATATCTCAACCGATGAAATGCGCCGCTTGCGTGCAGGCCTGCGAGAGGACATCTTGCTGGTTATAGATGATGCTTATGCAGAATATGTATCAAAGCCAGATTATAGCACAGGACAAGAGCTGGTTGACATAGGCGAAAACACCGTTATGACCCGCACCTTCTCTAAAATTTATGGGCTCGCAGCACTTCGTATAGGCTGGGCTTATTGCCCGCAAACTATAGTTGATGTATTAAACCGCGTACGTGGACCATTCAATGTTTCCATTCCGGCTATTTATGCAGCAAGCACGGCCGTGCGTGATGTTGATTTTACCAGGAAAGCCAAGGAACATAATGATATTTGGCTATCTTGGGTAACTGGGCAAATGGAAAAATCAGGGCTTAAAGTTTACCCATCTGTTGGCAATTTTATTCTGGTAGAATTTCCTGAGAATAAAAAGAACGCGGATAATGCAAATAATTACCTTATGGAAAAAGGCATAATCGGCAGAAAGGTTGATGGCTATGGACTTCCTAAATGCCTGCGCTTTACTATTGGCACAGAAGAAGAAAACCATATTCTATGCGCTGCTGTAGAAGAATTTATGCAGTAATTCTTTAGTTTGCGTTAATTCGCATAGCATCGCTGGCAAGGTATAGTGAACCACAAAAAACCACCCTGCCCTCACCTTTGCTGTGATCAATGATGAATTTTAATGCCTCTTCAATGCCTTCAAAATGAGCAGCCTCAAACCCAACAGATTTTGCCTCAGCCGCAATATCATCAGCATTTTGTGCATTTGGCTCGGTTTGGATGGTAACAGCGCACACAGCTTCTGCCTTACCTTTCAGGTAGCTGAGGAATTTTGTTACGCTCCTACCCTTAGTAAAACCGCATATCAAATAAGTTGGCTTTTCCTCTAAATCATCTAGGGCGCATGAAAGAACCTGCGCTCCTGCTTCATTATGCGCTCCATCAACCCATACTTCCCATCCACCAGGCAGCATTTTAGTTAAAGTACCTGTAGTTATTGGCCGCATCCTTGCTGGCCATTTTGCTGTTTGTATACCCTTTCTTATAGCAGATTCATCAATTTTAAAGCCTTGCAGTGCAATCATCGCTGCAATTGCCGCGCCGCTATTTATAATCTGGTGGTCGCCTTTTAATGATGGCGGCGGCAAATCTGGGATATTTAATAATGTGCTTTTAAAAGCCATGCCGGTTTTCGTTTTCTCAACTATCCAATCATACCCAAAGGCAATTAAATTAGCACCATACCTTTCTGCCTCCTGCTGCAAAACCTCATAAACTTCTTCTGTTTGCAGCGACGTTACACATGAAACATTTTTCTTCATGATTCCCGCTTTTTCACGCGCTATTGTGACCATATCAGGCCCTAAATATTCTGTATGGTCAATCGAGATTGGAGTAATGACCGTCATAGCGGGCTGTTCTATAATATTTGTAGCGTCTAGCCTACCGCCCATACCAGTTTCAAGCAGCACCACATCAGCTTTAATTTTTGAAAAAGCTAAAAAAGCACCGGCTGTAGTGCCTTCAAAGAAACTAAGTATCATATCGCCAGTGGCAATACGGCATTCCTCCATAATTTGCGTGAGGTAATCATTACTGATTTCCTTACCTGCCAGAACAATCCTCTCATTAAAATGCAACAAATGCGGTGAAGTGTAAACATGCACAATATAGCCCGCTGCCTCAAGAATCGCTCGCATAAAAGCGGTAGTAGAGCCTTTACCATTAGTCCCTGCAACATGGATTACTGGTGGCAATTTAAGATGCGGGTTGTCTAGCCTTCGCATAAGCTCATTAATGCGCTCTAAATCGTAATATATAGGCTTTGGACCAACAGCCTTTGGCCAGTGTGGCATAAATACCATTTATAATCCCCAAAAGATCAATTTTGCTAATAGCGTTGGTAAAAAAGACATGCATTCTATACAGGTTTAAGCAATATTCTACAAGGAGCATTCTTATTTAAACTACTTTTCTACAATTTCCACTTACCTATTTATTTTAGTTAAAAAGCGTTTATAGTAAAACTATAGGGTTATTATTAATGCATTTAAAATAGTTATAATTTGAAAAAATTAGCATCAAGCATCTCTTTCGGAGACAACGCCCTGCTTCCACAATTGTTCGGTGAGCATGATAAACATCTTCTTAAAATGGAAGAAAAACTAGGTATAGTTACATCATCACGTGGCAATATAATATCCATTTCGGGTAATGCTTCCGATGTAAGGGTGGCAGAAAAAGTTCTTGAATCACTTTATCATAAACTAGAAAAAGGTATGGAGATAGGTATGAGCGATGTTGAAGCAGCGATAAGGATGGTTGTACCAGATCTACATGAAACTGTTGCAACTGAATATAACGATGCGCTTTTTGATGAACAAGTAGTTGTTCAAACGTTAAAGAAACTTATCACCCCATACTCTAACCACCAGAAAAAATATATAAAAGAATTATTTAAAAAAGATATGGTGTTTGCGATTGGACCTGCAGGTACTGGAAAAACTTATCTTGCTGTTGCAGTTGCAGTTTCAATGTTTCTTGACCATCGCTTTGAACGTATTGTTCTTGTGCGCCCTGCCGTTGAAGCTGGCGAGAAAATAGGCTTTCTTCCTGGTAACATGAAAGATAAGGTCGATCCTTATATGCAGCCATTATATGATTCATTATATGATATGATGCCAGCCGATAAGGTTCTAAAACACATAGAGAATCGTATCATAGAAATTGCCCCTCTTGCTTTTATGCGTGGAAGAACACTTAAAAACGCCTTTATCATCCTGGATGAGGCACAGAACGCAACACCAACCCAAATGAAAATGTTCTTAACGCGCATGGGTGAAGGCTCCAAAATGGCAATTACTGGAGATATGACGCAAATAGACTTGCCTAGTAATGTTCAATCTGGCCTTGAGGATGCTGTTAAAAAGCTGGATGGAATTCCTGAAATCAGCTTTGTAACTTTCAATAACAGCGACATTGTAAGACATTCTCTAGTATCTAAAATAGTAAAAGCATACGATGCTGGGAAATAATGATTTATACAACAGGGCTACAAATCATTCCTGCTGTATAAATTATTCTAATCAAAAGGTTCTGAATGTGCTCTTAGCCTTTGCTTTTAGATTTCATTATTATCTCAAGACGAACAACAAAACGATAGGCGTTGCGCCCTTGACAATTAAACTATCTAACCCAATTTTTGAAGAATTTTATCCAGCTCTGTAAGATTATTAAAATAGAGTATAACCTTTCCACCGTCATTACTATCTTCTACAGCAACTTTTAATCCGATACTTTCTGAAAGTGACCGCTCAAGCGCTAACAAATCTTCGTCTTTATTTGTTTTTAAAGAATCTGAATTTTTCTTTGGATATATTTTTTTGCCTTTTGCACCGCCGCCTGCATGGCCACTACCTGCCGCCAACTTCTCCACATCCCTAACATTCAACTCCTCGCTTATTATCCTTTCTGCTATTGCTTGCGGATTTTCAACTCCTACCAACACCCTGGCATGACCCATTGTTATTGCACCCGAACTTAGCATATCTTTAACTGGCTGTGGCAATGTTAACAAGCGCAGCATATTAGAAACATGGCTGCGGCTTTTTCCAAGAACTCCGCCTAGCTGCTCTTGTGTATAATTAAATTCTTCCTGCAATCTCTTGTAACCATCAGCTTCTTCTATCGGGGTTAGATTTTCTCTTTGTATATTCTCAATAAGCGCTACTTCTAAAGACTGAGCATCATTAAAATCCCTAACTATAACCGGAACACTCTGCAAGCCGGCCAGTTTTGCCGCCCTAAATCTACGCTCACCAGCAATAATTTCGAAATACTCGCCCTCTGCATTCTTACGAACAAGAATTGGCTGCAGCACACCATTCTTCCTAATTGATTCCGAGAGTTCTAGCAAACTATCTTCTTCAAAACGCTCTCTTGGCTGTGAACTTCCGGGCCGCATTAACGTTAATGACATTTGATAAGGCTGCATATTCTCGCCAACATCAGAATTGTCATCATCATTTCCCGAAAGAAGAGCCGACAAACCTTTTCCAAGAACTTGTTTTGACATTTTTACCCCTTCATCCAATTTTATTTCGCTCATAGAAACCTGCAACCCATTCCAAATAAAATGTTTCACGTGAAACATTTTGTAAATTAACTTTGTAACGCCACTTTTTCTCTGCTCAACATTTCTTTTGCCAAGTGCAAATAAGCCATTGATCCTGAGCACTTGTAGTCATAAATGATCGCAGGCTGACCATAAGACGGGGCCTCCGATATTTTTATATTTCTTGGAATAACAGTATTATAAACATCCGAGCCCAGATGTTTCCTCACATCCAATTCAACTTGCTCAGTCAACTTATTCCGCTTATCATACATAGTCAAAACAATACCATGAATTTTTAAACCAGGATTTAACTTCTTTCTAACTAAAGAAATAGTTTTCAACAAATGACTCAACCCTTCAAGTGCAAAAAATTCACACTGCAAAGGTATCATAATAGAATCTGCTGCTACTAGTGCATTTATAGTAAGCAAACCTAACGACGGCGGACAGTCAATTAGAATATAATCGTAATTACCTGCAAGGCCAGACAGTCTGTCTTTTAAAATAAATTCACGCGAGGTGAAATTAATCAACTCTATTTCCGCAGCAGATAAATCTACACTTGCAGGAAGAACATCCAAACCAGGGATCATAGTTTTGAACAAAACCTCATTTAAAGATTTTTTTTGCAACAACATTTCATAAACGCCCCTGCCCTTGCGTACACTATATTCTATACCCAAGCCTGTACTAGCATTTCCCTGAGGATCCAAATCGATCAAAAGAACTTTCTTTTTAGCGGCTGAAAGAGCGGTAGCGATATTTATAGCGGTTGTTGTTTTGCCAACACCACCTTTTTGATTTACAATTGCTATAATTCTCTGATTATCATTTGCTATCAACTTCATATCATCGCCTTTTTACATTGTTTACTTCAAGTACCCCGCCAGAGCCGCCTAAAGAACATTTATTGAAATTATGCTCAAAATCCCAATATGTAGTTGCCTCTTTTATCTCTTCTACCACATTTTGCCCTTTTAAGAAAAGCATAAAATTATTTTTTTTTAAATGAGGATAGGAATATTCAAATAAAAGGTTAAGTTCCGCAAGAGCTCTGGAGGTTACCACATCACTAAGAATGGGCTGCATCCCCTCTATACGAGCATTTATAATATTTACTTGAAGAGCGAACCGCGATGCGGCTACTTGCATAAAGGCACACTTCCTCTGGTCACCTTCTATTAAATTGACTTCATATCCACCTATTATTGCCAATATAAGCCCAGGAAATCCTGCACCACTACCAAAATCTAATATATTTTTAGACGACACTGGAATATATTTAATAAGCTGAGCCGAATCAAGAATATGCCTATTCCAGAGCTCTTCCTTATCAATTTTCTTGCTAACTAAATTTATTTTCTGGTTCCATTTCAATAATAATAACGCGAATTCTTCTAACATCATCAATGTTTCACGTGAAACATTTCTGCCTGTTATCCGACTTAATACTTCCAGCTTATCATTTGCAATGTTTATCATCTTTATATATATGCTATGCTGCTTTCAATGAGTTCTTTTTTATTGCCACGATAAGAGCTGCGATTGCAGCTGGCGTTATCCCCGGAATTCTCGATGCAGCTCCAATTGTTAGTGGCCTAACATTATTTAATTTTAACCTAACTTCATTTGAAAGGCTGATTGAAATTAAATTATAATCGAAATTATCTGGGATTTTTATGTTTTCATCTTTTTTAAAAGTTACAATATCAGCCTGCTGTTTTTCTAAGTAAACTGCATAAGAAGCTTCGATTAATAATTGACTTATTATATTAAGTGGAACCTCTTCAAATTCAGGCCATAATTTTACCACCCCTTCGAACTGCACCTCACGCATTGCCAAGAGTTCAAAAGCACTCCTCTTTTTACCGTCCATATTTAAATTAACACCTAATTTAGCTGCCTCATTAGGAGATACTACATACTCAAGCATTCTTTTTTTTGTATTAATTATTAAGTTATTTTTTTCGTTAAATTTATTTTTTCTTGAAGACGAAATACAGCCAACATTAATAGCTCTTGGGGTAAGACGCAAGTCAGCATTATCCGCTCGTATACTTAGGCGATATTCTGCCCTCGAGGTAAACATTCTATACGGCTCACCGGTGCCAAGGTTTATTAAGTCATCAATCATAACACCAATATATGCCTCCGACCTATCAATAACAAAGTCAGCTTTTCCAGAGCCAGATAGTCGAGCGGCGTTAATTCCAGCGATTATACCCTGCCCTCCAGCTTCTTCATATCCAGTGGTACCATTTATCTGGCCCGCCAGAAACAACCCTGGAACTTTTTTTGTTTCTAATGTTGCCTTTAACTCCCTTGGATCAACAAAATCATACTCTATTGCATAACCAGGCCTCAGCATAATGGCATCTTCAAGCCCAGGAATTGTTTTGAGAATTTCCAACTGCACCTCTTCTGGAAGAGACGTAGAAATACCATTTGGATATACTGTATAATCATCCAGTCCTTCTGGCTCTAGAAAGATCTGATGCGTTGGCTTATCTGCAAAGCGCACTATTTTATCTTCAATTGAGGGACAATAACGAGGTCCAATGCTTGATATTTGACCTGAATACATAGGCGAGCGATGCACATTTGCTCGTATTATATCACGCGTGGCCAATGTAGTTCTGGTTAAATAACAACTAATTTGCGGAACTGTAATTTGATCGACTAAATATGAGAAAGGTTGCGGTGGATTATCTCCAACTTGTGGCTCTAGTCCGCTCCAGTGAATAGTCCGACCATCAAGACGAGGCGGCGTTCCCGTTTTCAGGCGGCCAAGATTTAAGTTAAGCCTCTTTAATGTATCTGATAAACCTATTGAAGGTTGCTCTCCCACCCTACCAGCAGGGGTTTTTATTTCGCCCAGATGTATTAATCCGCGCAAAAATGTTCCTGTAGTTAAAACAACGGACTTACAAGCTATAAACTCTCCCGTATTAAGCTCAACACCAGAAACAGCGCCGTTATTATCTATCCTAACATCCTCTACTGAAGCGATTTTTATTTCAAGATTCTCAAATTCACTGAGAATTTCCTGCATCGCCTTTTTATATAACTTCCGATCTGCCTGCGCTCGCGGCCCCCAAACTGCAGCGCCTTTACTTGCATTAAGCATACGATAATGAATACCTGCACGATCTATCGCCCTACCCATCACTCCATCAAGCGCGTCAATCTCTCTAACCAAAGTACCTTTGGCAACGCCACCAATTGCTGGGTTGCAAGACATCTCACCTATATTTTCTGATTTTAAGGTCACCAACATAGTTTTTGCGCCCATTCTTGCGGAAGCAGTAGCCGCCTCACAACCCGCATGACCAGCACCTATAACAATTACATCATATTTCATTTTAACCATCCAATTGTTTCACGTGAAACATTTTAACTTTGATAAAGATATATCAGGAAAGCCAATTTCAAGCAACAAGCCCTATTTTCCTATACAAAAACTACTAAAAATTCTATCTAAAACCTCTTCGACATTTATTCTTCCGGTTATTTTTCCGATATATGTAGCAGCCAACCTCAAATCTTCAGATGCAAGCTCTACAGGCTTACTAAAGGAGAACGAAAGAAGGGATTGCAAAGCTTCGGCAAGCAACTGGCGGTGTCTTTCCCTGGTAATCAATGGCCCCGACGAGCTATCAAAATTATCTTCAGCAAAACTCTTGATCTTAAGCAATATTTTCTCAATCCCCTCTCCTATCTCAAACGACGCTAAAATTGGGCCAAGTTTCATTATAGATTGCGGAATTTTATTAACCGCTATTAAATCCATTTTGTTAATCACAATAATAGCATTTTCATCGATCATAGAAGAAAAAGACTTTAATAAAACTTCTTGAGAAGCTCCAGATAAATCCAGTGCATCAAAAACCAATATTTTTAAATCCGCACTATCTGCCCTGATACGGGCCCGCCTTATACCTTCGGCCTCTATCTCTCCAGCATTTTCTCTGATACCCGCAGTATCCGCTATATTAACCGGATAGCCGCCCAAATCGAGATGCACCTCTATAACATCCCTTGTTGTACCGGCATGTTCTGAAACAATTGCAACATCGCGCTTTGCTAGCGAGTTTAGTAAGGATGATTTTCCGGCGTTGGGAGGGCCAATAATAGCAATGCTAAGTCCATCCCGCAATCTTTCACCCCTCTTATCGGCTAAATGGGTTGTTATTGATGCAGACAGCACTTCAACATTGTTTTCTATTTTTTCTATTACATCTGCCGGGATTTCTTCATCTGGGAAATCTATGTAAGCCTCTATATAAGCAAGGAGAACAAGAATTTCTTCTCGCCAATATTCGTATAGATTACCTAACTCACCTTGCTTTTGACGAAGCGCTAGTTTTGCCTGCATTTTTGTTTCTGCATCAATTAAGTCTGCCAAACCCTCTGCCTGGGTTAGATCCATTTTACCATTTAAAAATGCTCGGCGAGAAAATTCTCCGGGCTCAGCAATACGCAAATTCTTCATATTACCAAGACAAGTAAGCAATTCGACTACAACCGCCCTGCCGCCATGCACATGTAATTCAGCAACATCTTCACCTGTAAAACTTGCCGGCGCTTCAAACCAGAGTATCAAAGCCTCATCTATCTGCTCTTTTGTTTCTGGGTTATAGATTTTATTAAGGCTTGCATAGCGAGGCTTTGGCCGCTTGCAGTTAGTAAGCCGGTCTAGCGCCTCACCCGCAGACGCACCTGATATCCTTATAACAGCAACACCAGATTTTAAAGGAGCTGTGGCAGTTGCAAATATTGTTTCCATAACCATACGCTTAAATTATCGTGATGTTTGTAACAAAAATTCGTAAACATATAAAGATAAATCAATAAAAAGTGAAAAATTTATACACAAGGCAAAATATAAATGCTATATGAGGCTAGATTATTTTCAATTCAGCAATCATTATTGTGTATCCCATGACAAATTCAAACATTAAAAATAATGAAATATTTTTTGAATCTGTAATTTCCGCAGTACGGAAAATGACAAAAACCGATAAGGATAAAGGCTTTGTAGAATTTGCTCAGCAACTTTATAAATTTGCCCCAGCCACAGATTTAAGATCATACAGCACAGACAACCTTACCTCTTTAGCGCGAAATCTTTTTGATTTCGCCGCCTCTAGGAAAAAAGGCGAGCCGTTAATACGCATATATAACCCTGAACAAAAGAAACATAACTGGGAAAGCAAATATACCGTTATAGAAATGGTTAATGATGACATGCCTTTCCTGGTAGATTCTGTAACAGAAGAAGTGAGCCGTCACGGGCTCAAAATATTTGGAATGCTGCACCCTGTTGTTGAAATAACTCGGGGAGACAAGGGAGCCTTGCAATCCATCCAAACGCTTGAGCATCCACACCAAAATAAAGATGCAGAGTCTGTTATCCATTTGCAGGTTTCATACATAAGTGAAGAAAAAACCCGGAATCAATTAGAAAAAGATATATTGCACGCGCTAAAAGCAATTAATTTTGCCGTAGATGACTGGCATCCCATGATACGCAAAGTGAATAATTCAATAACAGAGTTCTGCGCATCATCAGAAATGTTTGCAGCTTCAAAAAAGTCCCCTCAAAAAGAAAGAATATTTGGGCAAATAGATGAAATAAAAGAGTTTTTCGAATGGCTAAAGAATAATAATTTCGTATTCTTGGGTTATGCAGAATATGATTTCAAGGGAAAGAGCAAAACCGCAAATATTGTGAAAGGTTCTGAACTAGGTATTTTTAAACTTGATGCGCATGAAATCATACCCCGTGAGCTAGAAAGCGGAGAAGAATCGCCAGCTATTTCGTCAAAATTTGATAATGCACTGGAGATAACCAAAGCTAATAAAAAATCTATCATTCACCGCCCTGTGCATATGGATTATATAGCCCTGCGCCGTTTTAATGAAGATGGAAAAATTATCGGAGAACACCGCTTCTTGGGCTTATTTACCTCTATGGTATATTATCAGAGCGCGCGCAATATTCCGATAATCCGCAAGAAAATCGAATCAATACTCCAGCGTTCAGGATTTGCAGCAGCAGGCCATAGTGGAAAGGCGCTCACAGTAATTTTGGAGGATTTCCCGCGCGATGAATTATTCCAAATAAACGAAGAAAAATTATTTGAAACTGTTATGGGCATAGAAATGCTTTCTGTGCGCCCGAAACTGCGCCTGTTTACGCGTAAGGACGATTTTGAGCGCTTCATGAGCTGTATAATTTTCCTACCGCGTGAAAGCATGAGCACTGAGCTGCGGAAAAAAATTGAGGATATACTTTGCACTGCTCTGGATGGAACCGTTTCAAACCACTATACTCAAATTACCGATTCTCCACTCGCCCGCCTACAAATTATAATTAAAACAAAACCGGGTAAAGTTCCTAGTTATAGCGTTCATAGGCTAGAAGAGAAGCTTGAAAAAGCCTCACGCAAATGGACAGATGGACTGTTCGAGGAACTGGAAAGCCGCTTTGGAAGTAAAGAATTTGAAAAAATATACAGGCTATACAAAGATGCTTTTTCGATAAGCTATCAAAATAGGTTTTCTGCCGAAGATGCGTATTATGATATTTTGCGTATGGAGAATGTAATTAAATCAGATAAAATTAGCTTCGATCTTTATGAATCTTTAGAGGGTAATTTTGAAATATTTGAGTTTAAGGTATTTAATCCTGAAACCCACGTTTCTCTTTCCATGATTATGCCGCTGCTTGCTAATATGGGCCTTGATGTTATAGATGAACATACCTATCAGGCAACTCCTGCCCACTATACGCAATCTATCTGGATTCACCGTTTGCGCTTCAAAGTTATGGGTATGAAAAAGCCTAATTTATTGGATATAAAAAATAATTTTGAATCTGCGCTCGATAGAATCTGGTCTGGTGAGATCCAAAATGACGGACTAAACAAGTTAATTCTTCTTGCTGGATTGAAATGGCGTGATAGCGTTATGCTACGCGCTTATATAAAATACCTTCAGCAATCAAGTTTCCCTTATAGCCAAAATTATATACAGGAAGCTTTGATAAACCACTGCCCTATAGTGAATAACATTGTTGATTTATTCTACATTCGTTTTGATCCTGCATTTAAGGGCAGCCGTGAAGAAGAGTCTCAAGCCCTTATTACTAAAATAGAGAAATCTCTTGGTAACGTTACAAATCTTGCTGAGGACAGGGTTCTCCGCGGATATATTGAAATGCTGCAGGCAACGCTTAGAACTAACTTCTTCCAGAAAAATGAAGCAGGAGAACTTAAGGATTATATTTCCTTTAAATTTGCTTCAGCAAAAATTTCATGGCTGCCCAAGCCAAAACCTTACGCTGAAATATTTGTATATTCAGCAAGGGTTGAGGGCATACACCTTAGGGGTGGTCGTGTTGCGCGCGGAGGCCTTCGTTGGTCTGATAGGCGCGAAGATTTCCGTACTGAAGTACTTGGTCTCATGAAAGCCCAAATGACCAAAAATTCTGTGATTATTCCGGTTGGCTCCAAAGGTGGTTTCATTGTAAAGAATCCCCCTATTCATGGAACTCGCGAAGAATTCATGAATGAAGGGATTCAATGTTATAAAACTTTCCTACGCGGCTTACTTGACATAACTGACAATCTGGTTGATAGCAAAACAAAAGCACCGAAGGATGTAGTTCGTCATGACGGTGATGACTCATACTTAGTAGTTGCTGCAGATAAGGGTACGGCAACTTTCTCAGATTATGCAAACGAAGTTGCAGCAGAATATGGTTTCTGGCTTGGGGATGCTTTTGCATCTGGCGGCTCAGTTGGATATGATCACAAAAAAATGGCTATAACCGCCCGTGGCGCATGGATTTCTGTATCCCGCCATTTCCGCGAAATGGGAATGGATGTAGATAGGGACGATTTCACAGTAGTGGGAATTGGCGATATGTCTGGTGATGTGTTTGGTAATGGCATGTTGCTTTCGAAGCATATAAAGCTGGTGGCTGCCTTTAATCATATGCATGTATTCATTGATCCAAACCCTGATGCACAAGAGACCTTCAAAGAGCGTAAGCGTTTGTTTGCCCTGCCCCGTTCCGGATGGGCTGATTATAACACCAATCTTATTTCCAAAGGTGGCGGAGTTTTTGAACGCTCCTCAAAGAGCATCAAAATATCGCTTGAGATGAAAAAGTTATTCCACATTCAAAGTGATTCCCTAACACCTGATGAGCTTATCAAATCACTTCTTGTTGCTCCAATAGACTTACTTTGGAATGGCGGCATAGGAACCTATGTAAAAGCTAGAAATGAAAGCAATGAGGGAGTTGGCGATAGAACTAATGATAACTTACGTATAAATGGCAACCAGCTTCAGGCGAAGGTTGTTGGAGAAGGCGGCAATTTGGGCTTCACACAATTGGGGCGTATTGAATATGCAATGAATGGCGGCAGACTTAATACTGACGCTATTGATAATTCCGCAGGCGTTGATTGCTCTGACCACGAGGTGAATATAAAAATTGCGCTTGGCAAAGCGGTTGAGAAGAAGAAGCTTACCGTAAAAGCACGTAACACCTTGCTTGAAACAATGACCGAGGAAGTTGCACAATTAGTACTAAAAGACAACATGTTGCAAACTCAGGCTATAACTTACGCGCAACTGCAAGGTCACGCATTACTTGAAACCCAAAGCAGGCTGCTTGCTTCCCTTGAGAAAGATGGTAGCTTAGACCGCGCAATTGAATTCTTACCTGAAGCGGATGAGATAACCCGCCGCCATTCCGCTAATAAGGGGCTAACCCGCCCTGAAATCAGCGTTGTGATGGCTTATAGCAAGCTGCGCCTTTATGAGCGCTTGCTGAGCAGCTCGCTACCGGATGAGAATTATTACGAAGCGGACCTTATAAGATATTTTCCTGTGGAATTACAGAGTAAATATATAGATGAAATCAAAACGCACCCGCTTCGCCGTGAAATCATCGCAACCGCTGTTACTAACAGTATAATTAACCGTATTGGCGGCTCTATGTTCTATCAGCTATGTGAGGATTCAGGATTGCCTGAATCGGACGTGGCAAGATCTTACACCGTAGCGCGCGAGGTATTTGGCTTACGCGCTCTTTGGAACGGAATTTCTGAACTTGCTGCTCCTGAAGTACAAAAAGAACTGTTTATGGAGACTCAGGCTTTGGTTGAGCGCACCTCAATTTGGTTTATGCGCAATATTCCAAGCCCTATTAAAGTAGCAAAAATAATAGATGACTATAAGAAAGGTGTAGAAATTCTTACTAATAGCTTGTCAAGCATACTACCTTCTTCACAAAGACAGATATTTGATGAGCGTTATTTGCGCCATAAAAATGCAAATATTCCAGATAGTCTGGCAAGTAATGTGGCAGGTTTTGATTACCTTTCTGCAGCGTGTGATGTTGTTCAGGTTGCAAAAAATGCAAAATTACCAGTTGAGCTTGTTGGAAGAATTTATTTTGAAATCGGCTCTAGACTGAATTTAGGCTGGATGCGCCAAATTATACGCCGCATTTCCCCACATTCTTATTGGCAGCGAGTTTCAGCAAAAACTCTTGTAGATGATATATACGACCAGCAAAAACGACTAACTATCGAAGTTATAAGGCATCTTTGTAAAGATAATAGCTGCACAACTGCTATTAGCAGCTGGGAAGAAAAGAATCGTATAAAAATACTACAACTCGATAACTTTATAACAGATATAAAAGCTCACGATGAACAGGATTTTTCAATGATTGTGGTGGCGCTGCGTAAAGTTAGGGATATTTACGCGATGCAGGAATAGTGAATATTGAAAGATAGCGGGGTAATTGCGCTCTACCCCGCTACTTTTTATATTTAGCCTTAGCCTTGATTTTCTTCTTACGGATTTTTTCTTTTACTATTTTTCCTGATTCTAAATCAGCACCCATAGTTACACCTAGCTTTTGCATCATAACTATAAGTATTGCATTCTGATATTCAAGGTGTTGTAAAACTGTTTCTATTTCTTGTTCAGCTTTGGTATTAATATCAAGATCACTTTCCGCCCTAACCTCAGCGTGCCGCCCCTGTATATTCTGCCCTACCATTATTAATGGCATTAATAGCAACTGTATAAGGTTGGAAATAAAAAGCCAGAATACGAAACCCGTCGGCCGATCAAACTGTAAGTCAGATGGAGCAAAAAAATTCCATCCAATCCACAAGATTGTCCATACAAGTATGATGAGAAAAAAACCAATGGTGCCAACACGGTATGTAATCCATGATGCAAACCTATCCATACCGCTCATTTGCTGGGACATTTCTTTGTTTACATCATGAACTGGCCCTCGCTGTTTTTTAAATTCAGCGAGGGAGATGGGTTTTTGAATTTCTGTCATTCACTTCCCAACTTATTTCACGGCATCCTGTAGAGCTTTACCAGCTTTAATTTTTACAACATTCTTTGCTGGTATCTTTATTTCTTTACCGGTGCTTGGATTTTTGCCAGTACGTGCTTTACGCTTTACTTTTTTAAGACTCATAAACCCAACAAGGCTGATTTCACCACCCTTTTTAAGTTCTTTTTTGCTAATTTCAACAAACGCATCCAATACTTTTACTACATCAACCTTGGTTAATTTAGTTGATTTTGCCATAGCTTCTACTAATTCAGATTTATTCATGATTCTCTCCAGCTAATTATTGATTTAACAACTTTAATATATGCAGGATAAAATCTATTTATCAATAACAAAATTATACTTTCTCAACTATTAATTATGACGCCATCACTTCTAGCCCTAGTCTGGAGAGCAAATTTAGGTCTTTTTCCCTGGCGGGATTGGCTGTAGTTAGCAGTTTTTCACCATAAAAAATAGAATTTGCGCCTGCCATGAAACATAAAGCCTGCATTTCTTCGCTCATCGCCTCGCGCCCTGCAGAAAGGCGCACAAACGATTTAGGCATCATGATTCTGGCTACAGCGATAGTACGAACGAAATCAAGAGGATCAATTGATTTTTGATTATCAAGCGGTGTGCCAGCAACCTTCACTAACATGTTTATTGGGACTGATTCAGGGTGCGCAGGTAAATTAGCCAATGTTTGCAACATCCCTGCCCTATCCTCGATTTTCTCACCCATACCCACTATACCGCCGCAGCATGTTTTTAGGCCGCTGCTGCGTATACTTTCCAATGTTTCTAAACGATCTGCAAATGTACGGGTTGTGATGATATTGCTATAATATTCAGGCGATGTATCGATATTGTGGTTGTAATAATCGAGGCCAGATTCTTTGAGTTTTTCAAGCTGACTTTGGTTTGCCATACCAAGCGTTACACAGGTTTCAAGACCAAGATCCTTAACTTTTGTAATCATTTCTGATAACTTCGGCATATCACGATCATTAACTTCGCGCCAGGCTGCGCCCATACAAAAACGGCTTGCCCCTGATTCTTTAGCCTCCTTTGCTGCCTCAACAACGGCCTCTATGTTAAGGAGCGCCTCTTTTTCAAGGCCGGTGTTATAATGCGCTGATTGCGGGCAATATTTACAATCTTCAGGGCATGAGCCGGTTTTTATGCTAAGTAATGTACTAACTTGAATTTCATTTGGATTGAAATATTTTCGGTGAACTTGCGCCGCTTTAAAAATCAGCTCCATAAATGGCATGGAAAAAAGCTCTAACACTTCTCTGGCTTGCCAATTGTGCCTGATATCATTTTCCTGCTTCACATGCAGTGGTTTTAATGTCATATTTGCCCTATAATTTTATTAGCTGTTTATAGCAGAAGCCAAAAAAAAAGAAACAAAAATGCCATCACTCGATATTTTCGCAAGTCATAACCTTAAAATGGCATCAAGCGTTAAACAACTCAGAAAGCTCAAGGAGAGCGCTCGAGAGGAAGGAATTTATGTAATACGCGGTGGCAAAAAATTAATATCATTCAGCTGCAATGATTACCTCGGACTATCTTCGCATCTTGATGTTAAACGCGCAGCAACCCAAGCAATTGAGAAATATGGAGCAGGGGGGGGCGCATCACGTTTAATAACGGGCAACAACCCTCTTTATGAACAACTAGAAATAATACTCGCACAAACAAAAGGCACGGAAGCCGCCCTTGTTTTCGGTAGCGGATATCTTGCAAATATTGGAATTATTCCAACCTTGGTAGGCAAGGGAGATTTAATTATCGTAGATAAATTAATCCACGCCTCCCTAATTGATGGCTGTAAATTGTCTGGCGCAAAACTACTAAGATTCACCCATAACAGAATTGCTTCGTGTGAAAAAATTCTAAAGCTCAATAGGAATTTATATAAAAATTGCCTTATAGTAACCGATCAGGTTTTTAGCATGGATGGCGATGTTGCGCCAATTGATGAATTATGTGATTTAGCAAGTAAATATGACGCATGGCTTATGACAGATGATGCGCACGGCCTTGGCACGATTGCAAATTCAAATAATAAAAAACCACACCTGCAAATGGGAACATTATCAAAGGCCGTGGGTAGTTATGGCGGTTATGTTTGTGCTTCTAAATTTGTGATTGATTATCTGGTTAGCACGGCAAGGTCGCTTATTTATTCAACATCACTGCCGCCTGCAACCCTTGCATCAGGGATTGCTGCATTAAAAATAATAAATGACAATAAAAAACTCTGTGCAAAACCACTTGAAAATGCGATATTGTTTACCAGGTTGCTAGGGATACCTGATGCAACCAGCCCGATTGTGCCAATTATAATTGGCGAAGAAGATAAAACCGTTAAAATCTCACAAGAGCTTGAGAATAATGGTTTTCTTATAACAGCAATCAGGCCACCAACCGTGCCAAAAGGAACTTCGCGTCTGAGGATAGCTTTTTCTGCTTTGCATCAAGAAAAAGATATTGAGTACCTTGCAACGCTTATAAAAGAAATGAAATTGTCATGAGCAAAGTTATTACATTAAGCGGCTGGGGTATGGCACATGATGCACTTGCCAATGTAACGCCTGATGGCACAACTCATATTGATTATAGCCATTTTTCTAATGCTGAAGATTTTCTTAAGTCACTAAATGGTCAGAAGGCTGATGTTATAGTTGGATGGAGCCAAGGCGGGCAGCTTGCGCTTAGGGCAATTTCGGAAGGCATATTAAAACCAAAATCGCTTATTCTACTTGCAGCGCCATACCAATTCGTTGCTAATAAAGAAATAAAATGTGGTATGGATCAGGATAGTTTTAATTTGTTTTATAGTCACTTTGAAAGCGACCCTGTAAAAACCCTAAAAAGATTTATAACATTAGTCAGCCTTAATGATATGAATATACACGATATATTAAAGAAATTAAGGGAATCCTTCAATACAGATAATATTATGCGTTGGCTTTATTGGCTGGGTGAACTGGAAAGTTTTTCTTGTAATTCTATAGATTTTACAAAAGTCCCCAAGACGTTTGCAGTTCATGGGCGCGACGATACTATTGTAGACTTTACACAAACCAGCCTTTTCAAGAGCCTCATACCTGATTATAATTTAGAAATGTTTGATTCTTGCGGCCATGCTCCGCATTTGCATAGCGAGCAGAGCGTTCGGGAAATTATAAAAGCGGCCTTATGAGCCTTCCTTTCAAACAAAAGATTATGCGGGATTTTAGCCGCGCCGCAAAAACCTACGATAATTATGCGATATTGCAGCGAAAAGTGGCCGATCACTTGTTTCGCCTTCTTAAATTAAATAATGATAGAAATATTTTAGATATTGGCTGTGGTACTGGATATTTCCATGAATTACTCCGCAAGAATAAACTTTACTATCCACTTTATCAGATAGATATCTCTAAAGAGATGTGCGCTGTAGCAGCAAGTTACGCCTCTCCAGAAGAATATGGCGGAACTTACACAAGCACTTGCGATATGCATAACCTTCCTTTTGCAGCCAATTCTTTTTCTACGATTTTTTCTTCAATGACTATGCAGTGGTCAGAGGATCTGGAGAAGGTTTTTCTTGAAGCCAAAAGGGTGCTTGAAAATAATGGAAATTTTGCATTCAGCATTGTTGGGGAAGGCTCCCTGCTGGAGCTTAAGCAGGCGTTTGAATTTGCAGGCCTGAACCCGCCAATCCATTCATTCTTAGGTATAGATGAAATTAAAGAAAAAATAATTAATGCCGGTTTTAGAGAATTTGAAATCTCAAGCGAAACTATTACCATGTATTATGAAAATATAAATACCATACTCCGTTCTATAAAACATATAGGCGCAAGTTATAAATCCAACCAAGCTGGCGGTTTGCGGGGCAGGGGGTATTTTGCAGAAGTTGAAAAAATATACCATAATAATTTCGCGGATAAAAATGGATTACCACTTAGCTGGAATATTACTTATATAGCCAGTAAATATTAATGATTTAATTATATTTGGCTTGGCCCATAATCATCCTTTTTACATCAAATCCTTCCCAAGCATCTGTTTTATAACAATAATCATTCAAAATACTTTAATATTAAAATTTTCATAAACCCACACAAACATTTATTTGTTAATAAATAATTAATAATTACCCTGTATAATAATTTTTAGTTATGTATATCTAATATTACATATCTTTTGTTTATAATGACACTAAATGTAAACAGGGTAATGAAAATGTCTATAACGCAGACGCAAAAAATAGCCAATCTCCAAAATCACCAAGAAGAATTAGGCCTGGAAGTTGAACGGGTGCAAGAGCTGTTAATGGCCTCTGAAACTGGCAGAAGGATTATTGCTGCTGAGCTGGAAATGGCTGAAACAGACGAATTATTAACATTTGATTCTCTTCTTCATGATGAAGAAATGAGCCAAGAAGAGCAGGATAATTTATCATATTATGTTTCGGTGATGTTTAAAAGAGCTCCAGAACAATCCATGAAGATGTTCGGCACTTATATTGCCAACTTAGCATTAGACCCACAATATCTCGAACGTGCGCCGCTTTACCTTGCGCTGGCATCGGCAGCAAAGGATATAACCGAAACCATGGAATATTATGATTACGCGCTTGCTGTTAAGGAATTTAACAACGACCTATCATCTGATGCAATTGCGGCAAGAGCAGCTATGGAATCGTTGGAAAGCAAAATTAAAATTTGGTCTGGAATTTAGACTTAGTGTTCAAATATAGATAAAGAGAATTTTTATGTCTAATGAAAAATCTGCTATTGTACAAGTGTTAGAGTGGTTGTTTGGTGATACAAGACAAGAGAACATTACAGAACTTACAGAAGGTTTGAATAAAAAATATGGAGATGGTTTTGTTAAAACAAACGATTTACAAAATGCTAAGGGAGTAGAAAGTGTTTTAGATAAAATGGTTGGTGAAAAAAGGACCCAGCATTCGTTGGATGTTAGATTAAATAGGGCGCAGCGCATTCAAGAAAGTGGTATTGCATATTTGACTGGTGGCTGGTTGAGTGGAGGAACTACAGGTTTCGTAAGAAAGAAATTTGATGAAAATAAGGCATTAGTAAATTCAAACACAGAATTAACAACTATTAAAGAAGCCCAGAAAACTTCTGCTCAGGAAAAAAAGGCTGAAGCTGAGAAGAGAAAAACTGCGAATAGCGGTTTATCTGCAGAGAAAGATTTAGGTAAATTTTCTAATAGTTTTGTTAGCCGCCTTTCTACAGACGAAAGTTTAAAAAGTTATATTTCAGTAGGTACAGGCGTAATTAATATAAAAGAAGCTTTGGAAACAGCTGGATCAAGTGGAGCAAATCTTGAGAAAATGGGTACTGGAGAACGTTTTGAATTGATAAGTAATATTGAAAAAGCATTAAAAGAAACCGCGAAAAATATGCCTCAAGATGCAGGAATAAAATTAAGCCAAGAGGATATAAATAATGCTGCAAGAAAAGTAATGGAAGAAAAACAAGCGTCCGCAAAAAAAGCAGAAGAACAAAAGACTAAATCAGCAGAAAATGAAAAAACAAATAAAATTAATACGACACAGAGATCTTTAGAATCTAAAACATTGACTGAACCTAGAGAAACATCCGCTGCTGTTACAAATAGAGTTAATGCTGAATTTGATGGTGCTATTAATAAAGAAGGGCAATTTGAGATTATTAAAATTTTTAGTAGCATAAAAGAGGCTGTAAAACCTTTAGATGCTAAGAGCTTCACCGATAAGTTACTTTTGTTTATAGAAACTCAAGATCAAAAAAATCCACTTGATTTGCAAGGTTTTAAAGATTTTTTAAACACGCATAAAGAAAGTGTAATTAATCCTGAGCAAAGAAATGCTACTCAAGTTCAATCCGCAGCAGCGCCTACTGGACCATCTGTGCAACCTACATCACAGCCATCTGTGCAACCTACATCACAGCCATCTGTGCAACCTACATCACAGCCATCTGTGCAACCTACATCACAGCCATCTGTGCAACCTACATCAC
>Ga0114977_10000681_pt1 | contig 22449 bp, 19 predicted proteins | sample S_130805_MF_Meta_FD_87026 | JGI IMG/M metagenome (GOLD analysis project Ga0114977, IMG submission 87026) | Freshwater microbial communities from Lake Simoncouche, Canada to study carbon cycling - S_130805_MF_MetaG | ecosystem: Environmental > Aquatic > Freshwater > Lake | place: Lake...
AGTATTAGATTCTGCCAGATTTAGATTATTCCTTTCCCGGGAACTTAATGTATCAGCAGAAGATATATCAGCTTTTGTATTAGGTGGCCATGGCGACACCATGGTGCCATTAGTGCGTCACACCACCGTTGCTGGCATACCATTACCAGATATAATAAAAATGGGCTGGATTACACAAGAGAAACTACAGCAGATAGTGCAGCGCACCCGCGATGGCGGAGCAGAAATAGTGCAACTGCTGCAAAAAGGCTCAGCTTTCTATGCCCCGGCTGCTGCCGCGATAGAGATGGCAGCTTCTTATCTGCAAGACCGCAAACGCCTTCTTCCATGCGCAACCCATCTTAACGGGGAATATGGGGTTAAGGGATTATATATCGGGGCACCAGTAGTCATAGGTGCCGGTGGCGTCGAGCGAGTTGTCGAGATATCTCTAAACGATGATGAAAAGAAGATGTTCGATGCTTCTGTGCAGGCAGTGCGCAGCCTTATCACGGCTATGGATGCCCTAGCTTGATGCACAACTGGAATAAACTATTTCGTAATCCACCCACCGCCAAGCACTCTGTCGCCATCATACATAACGCATGCCTGCCCTGGAGTGACGCCGAAGTATGGCTCTGCCAGAGTGACGACAGCAGTGCCATCGGCCCCATGCTTAACAACGGCCTCAGAACCAATGTGCATAGAGCGCAACTTAACTGTGCAGTTGGTTACATCTGACAAATCTTCCCCCAGCCAGTTCAATTCTTTAAGATGCACGGTGCTGCATCCTAATTCCGCATAATCCCCAACGATCACCTGCTTCTTTTCTGGATCAAGAGAAAGCACATAAAGCGGCGTAGGGTGCGCAATTCCTATGCCCCGCCTCTGACCAATAGTATAATTTATTATGCCATCATGTCGCCCTAATATAGCGCCATCTTTATGCACTATATCCCCTGGATCGAGCGCCCCTGGCCTCAGCCTCTCAACTATAGAGGAATAGTTGCCATTGGGCACAAAGCAAATATCTTGGCTATCCGGCTTATCGAAAATCTTAATACCAAATTGCTGCGCCAAGGCCCGTGTTTGCTTTTTATTTAAATGGCCTAGCGGGAAACGTAAATAATCCAATTGGTCCTGTGTGGTGGTGAATAAGAAATAGCTTTGATCCTTAGTTGGATCGGAACCTTTCAACATGTGAGCCTTGCCTTGATGCTCAATTCTCTGCACATAGTGGCCAGTTGCCAGAGCGTCCGCTCCTAAGTCTTTCGCTGCCTTGAACAAATCGCGGAATTTAACCTTTTGATTGCAACGAACACATGGTATGGGTGTTTCCCCTCGAAGATAGCTATCAGCAAAATCTTCCATCACAGCCTGTTGAAAAATGCTTTCATAATTTAAGACGTAATGGGGTATGCCGATTGTTTCAGCCACCACTTGCGCATCATATACATCTTGCCCAGCGCAGCAAGCACCCTTCTTCTGCAAAGCAACGCCATGGTCATAAAGTTGCAGCGTTATGCCAATCACCTCATGTCCTTCATCTTTAAGCATAGCCGCAACAGTAGAGCTATCAACCCCACCAGACATCGCTACAACAAATTTCTTTTTACCAATCATTTACTTCTATGCTGTAATACGTTTTATCAGAACCTGCTGGATGATGGAAAGAACGTTGCTCCATGCCCAGTATATAACCATGCCCGATGGGAATGATGAGAACATAAACAGGAATATCAATGGCAACAACCTCATCATCTGAGCTTGAATAGGGTCAGTCGGTTCTGGGTTAAGGCGCTGCTGTATGTACATTGTAAGCGACATTAATATCGGGAACACCCCTATCATCAAGAAAGTTGGTGGGTTCCAAGCTATCAACCCGAACAGATTGAAAATCGAAGTAGGATCAGGAGCAGAAAGATCATGTATCCAACCAAAAAACGGTGCATGACGCATTTCTATGGTAACATACAGCACCTTATAAAGGGCGAAGAAAACTGGCATCTGCAGTAAAATAGGTAAGCAGCCAGCAGCTGGATTAACTTTTTCGCGCTTATATAACTCCATCAAGGCCTTTTGGAATCCTGAAGTGTCATCCTTATATCGCTCTTTCAGTTCGGCCATGAGTGGTTGCAGGTCTCTCATCCTATTCATCCCAACATAACCCTTATAGGCAATAGGGAATAATAACATCTTTATAAGCACGGTAAGAAGCAAAATAGCAGCACCAAAATTCCCAATATAATCATAGAATGCATGCAGCACTAAGAAAATAGGCTTGGTGATGAAATAAAGCATGCCAAAATCCACAGCACGATCAAACAGTGGTAAATCGAACTCACGTTGATATTTTTCCAACAGATCAAGGTTCTTAGCCCCAGCGAATAACTTAGTTGTAACAGCGGAAACACTACCAGCCTCAAGATGCACAGCCGGGTAAAGCAAATCGGCCTGTAAGCGCGCCTCACCATGCAGAGCGTGGCTGCTGAACCTTGCTTCTGCTTGAGGAGTTTTAGTGATCAAGGTGGTAAGCCAATATTTATCTGAAAAACCAAACCAATTAATTCCTTTTTTAAATTCCACCTTTGTTTCTTTAATCAAGTCTTCAAAAGTTATCTCATGCAATTTACCATCAACAACAGCCACCGCCCCTTGATGCACAATCATGTTTTCAGGTTTATCACCATTGCGCCCACGGCTTATTGCTGCATATGGGCTTAAGGTGATTGAACGATTATCTTTATTAGAAACAGATTGCTCTATATTCAACATATAATCACTATCAATGGTTATATCAATTGAAAACAAAACATCTTGTGGATTCTTCCAAGTCAAAGTTATAGGGGCATGAGGCTTTATAGAAGCGTGGTTAACTCGCCACAGAGTGTGGGCATCAGGCAATACCAAATCCTTATCTTTGCTAACCCAGCCGATTGTTATAAAGTGTGGTGCTGATGTGGCAGATGGCGACAATAAAACAACTTCATCACTGCCTGAATTTATCGTCTGGTGATATCGCTTAAGAAGCAAATCATCAATTCTTGCGCCCCGCAAATTTATAGAACCAGACACCTGGTCGTTCGCAAAAGTCACTCGATCTTTTTTGCTTTCTGATAACAGCAATCCTCTGTCTTGCACCCTCTCTGCCGCAGAAATCTTTGGCGCTGCAGCTGCAACGGTGTTCACCACTGTCTTATGCATATTAGGGGTGACATAATATTCTTGCCATACGAACATTATTAAGATGGAGATCCCCATAGCTAGAATCAAGCGCTGATTTTGTGACATTTTTTTACTTCAACAGGTTTTATCTTTATTTACATCAGGGGATGGATCAAACCCGCCACCACCTAAAGGATGACATTTTAACAACCTTTTCAATAAAAGGCAAGAACCATGAACCACGCCAAATTTCTCCACCACTTCAATTCCATATTGCGAACAAGTCGGCATAAATCTGCATGAAACAGGTAATAAAGGTGATATCACAGCCCTATATATTTTTATAGGAACAATAACTATTTGACGAAGCCCTTGCATATCCTGCCTACTCTTTGATAAATTTACCCGCCTTCCTCAGGCAATAACTTAAATCAGCAACAATTTTTGGAAATGGATTATTTACTATGGAATAGCGAGCTAACAATATCGCCGACATCTTCAAATCTCCTGGCGCGATTAAAGAGCGCAACGCCGCCCTCATCAGGCGCTTAGCACGATTTCTAACTACGGCGCCACCTGTTTTCTTGGAAGCAACAAAGGCAACTAACGGCTCATCTCTTGGAACAGCAGAGAATACAACCATACTATCAGAAACAGATTTATTGGCAGAATATATCCTAGCAAACTCTTGCTTGGAAGCAATGGTTGGAAAAACCTTTGACAAGGCGATATTAAGCGCTTAACACGCTGCGACCGCGAGCGCGTCTTCTGCTAAGAACTTTACGGCCCCCAAGGGTCGCCATTCTAGATCTAAAACCATGACGTCTTTTTCTTACAATAGTACTTGGTTGATACGTTCTTTTTGTGGCCATCTCATTATTCCTAAAATTCTGATTTACCTAAGGCAATATTTTCACTAGTATGCTGGCATACTTGTATACACTTTAAATCACAAAAGTCAATAATCTAATCGCTATATGTCGAAAAATATAAAATCATTACTGCAGTGGCACCAAGACAATGGCTGCGACTATCTGTTTTCAGAAACTTCATCTGATTTATTATCGGACAGCACCGCCGTGAAACCAATGGCCACACCACATAAAAAAACGGCCCCAGAAGCATTAGAAATTCAGCACGCACGCCAACTGTCCAACCAATGCAATAACCTAGATGATTTGATAGAAGCCATAAAGAATTTCGAAGGCTGCGCCATTAAGAAAAACGCCAGCCACACAGTAATTGGCGACGGAGATATCAACGCCGATGTCATGCTTATTGGAGAGGCCCCAGGCGCTAATGAAGATAAAGAAGGAATCCCTTTCTGTGGTCAAAGTGGAAAATTGCTTAACAACATAATCAAGTCTATAGGGCTAGACAGGGAAAAGGTGTATATAACAAACACCGTGTTTTGGCGCCCGCCAGGGAACCGGCGCCCAACCCCACAAGAGATTGCAATATGCAGACCTTTCGTGGAGAAGCACATAGCCTTAATCAAGCCAAAACTTATTATATTGGTTGGCAGCACAGCTGTCGAATCACTGTTGGCCATCACCGACCCCATCAGTGAATTGCGTCAACGCAGCTTTCCTTACAGCAATGGCTATTTGCCCGCCCCAATACCAGCTGCAGTGATTTATCACCCATCCTATCTGCTGCGCCAACCTTATAAAAAGAAGGAAATGTGGCAGGATATGCAACATATAAAACAACATTTTCTTGCCTCACAATGAAGATAATCCACTTAAACGACTCTTCCGACCTTTCCCCTGTCAGCTCTAACAGCGCTGTGGCCCTAGGAAATTTCGACGGTATGCATCTAGGACATCAAGAGATCATAAAAAGTTGCGTCGCCTGCGCTAAAGGAAATCAATTAACGGCCACCGCCGTAACCTTCACCCCTCACCCGCATAAAGTTCTGCGCCCCCAAAACCAATATCAATATCTATCAACCCTTGAAGAAAAACTTAACCACATGCAAAATATGGGTATAGAGGCAGCATTTGTTATCAATTTCGATAAAGCATTTTCTCATCTCTCACCCCAGCAATTCGCCACTTCTTATTTAGAAGGGGCATTAAAAACCAAATGGCTATTCACCGGATATAACTTCTATTTCGGCCATAACCGAGAAGGCCATGTTGCCTGGTTGCAAAAACATGCTCAACAATTTGGATTCCAATATAAGGCAATCGCGGAAATATCAGATGGCCACCACACCATCTCATCAAGCAATATAAAAAAACTGTTAAAACTAGGGGCGGTTGGGATAGCCGCCAGACTGCTGGGCAGACCATTTATCATATCCGGAGCCGTCGTGCGAGGAAAAGGCCTGGGCGCTCCTTTGTTGCAAGCACCCACCGCCAACATCAAGATCCATCCATCCTTTTGCTCCCCTGCTTTTGGGGTTTATCTGGTTAAAGTGATTCATAACGGCACCACCTTTTATGGGGTTGCCAATATCGGCAATCGCCCCAGCTTGAATGAGGCGATTGCCGAAGCACTGCTTGAAGTTCATCTGCTAGATGCGAACATTAACCTATACGACCATTCATTAACCGTCGAATTCCTTCAATTCCTACGTCCTGAACGCAAGTTTGACAACATCGAAGCACTCAAGGCGCAAATTCACATGGATATGAGGGTGGCAAGATACGTCTCATCCAACATAGCCTCCACTCAAGAAGTTAATCCCGAAACCTTAAGTAAAAAGATTTTTTAATATTTATCGGGGAAGGCAACCTCAACCAATGCCAGCAGCTCTTTCACATATGCAATCAACTCGGCAAGCCCTGCAGAAGAATTAGACTCCACTCGCAATATAAGATTGGCCTCCGTGTTAGAAGCCCGCACCAACCACCATCCAGACTCTGTCCTCACCCTAACACCATCTATATCAACAAAAGACATTCCTCTGGTGTTCAATATAGCCTTCAGCTCTTCTATCACCTTGAATTTACGATCTTCCGATGAAGGAATCGAAATTTCAGGAGTGCCCTGCATCCTCGGCATCGAAGCCACGATATCTTCCAATGATTTAGCATGACTTGATAAGATTGAAAGCAATTTAACCGCAGCCATGATGGCATCATCAAATCCATAGTAATCTTCAGCAAAGAACAGGTGTCCACTCATCTCCCCGGCAAGCAAGGCCCCTTCTTCTTTCATCTTGGTCTTTATGAAAGAGTGTCCCGTTTTCCAGATTATTGGAACCCCTCCCATAGACTCGATTTGTTTAAAGACCCAATCACCCGTCTTAACATCAGCTATAATTTTGGATCCAGGATGCCTGGACAACAGATCTTCCGCCATAATCAAAAGCAAGCTGTCGCCCCAGATCACATTCCCCCTTCTGTCAACAACACCCAAGCGATCTCCATCGCCATCAAAAGCCATTCCCATATCGCTTCCAGTTTCTTCAACTTTGCGAATCAATTGCTGCAGATTGGCAACCACGCTGGGGTTAGGATGGTGATTGGGAAAGCTTCCATCCACCTGATGATTTATCATATGATGGGTGCCCGGCAACCTAGCTACCAACTGCGGCAGATGAGCCCCCACAACCCCGTTCCCGGGGTCCCACACCACATTCATCCCCTTCAAGGCTGGGTGCATGCGCATCAGATTATTCATATAATCTTCGGTCATATCGCAATAAGTAACTGACTCGGCTTTGTCAGCAACAAAATCACCCGCGGCAGCGATAGAGCCAAGAAAGGTTATATCTTGATCGAACAGCGGCTTGCCACCCATAATCATTTTGAACCCATTCTGATCAGCCGGATTATGCGAGCCCGTAATCATTATCCCACCCGCAACATCTTCAAGCTCAACTGTAGAAAAATAAAGCACGGGGGTTGCCGCAAGGCCTATGTTAACAACGGCAACGCCGCTGTCATTTAATCCCTCAATCAACGATTCTGATAATAACGGCGAACTTATCCGGCCATCATAAGCAATAACCACCCGCCCCTTTATATTGCGCTTATACATCAAACTGCCATAAGATCTTCCCAAATAATAAGCATCTTCATTCGATAAGGTTTTGCCCATGGTTCCACGAATATCATATTTACGAAGTATTTCTGGGGCGAATTTATGCGAGGTCATATTCTTCCGGAGTAAAAGTGTTGATAACAAGGGCATGCAACCTACCCTCAAATTCTTCATTTATAGAGCCATAAACCATACGATGGCGCGCCACTCTGTTCTTGCCACTGAATGCATCAGCCACTATGGTCACAGTGAAATGTGTTTCACCACCAGCCCTAGCGCCTGCATGGCCAGCATGCGCCGCCGAATCATCGCTGATTGCAATATAAATGGGTGATAGAGACCCTGTCAATTTCTTCTCTAATCTTTCTTTCATTAAGAATCATCCTTTTCAAAGCTACCCAATATATTAGCACATCACATTTAAATATCCACCTATTGAACAGCGTTCAATTGAAATAACATCATTTTCCTTGCACCAACAGGCAAAAAACGATATATGAGGGGTTTGATTAATTAAATACGCAGGGTATTATGCAGTTGAAACCTAGTATATTGACAACAGTGCTTCTTTCCAGTTTAGTCACCTCATCATTGGCTTCTGCCAGCTTAACAGTGAAACTTGGCGGCCATATGGACATGATGGTCGGCACCAGGCAGCAAAAGCCCGTTTATCAAAAAATATACGATATAAAAGCCCCTCTTTCACAAAACCCTGCCACATCCCACAAAAAAGCTTTGGTAAGCGACGGAAGAATTAACATAAACATCGATTCTGAAGAAGAAAATAACTTCAAATACGGCGGCCTCCTTTCATTAAACGCCAATCCCAGCGATTCCACCCAGGGTGAAAAAGGCCTTGTCAGTAAAGCAATGTTCTACGTGGAACATTCTAAAGTTGGTCGCTTCGAAGCTGGAAATTATTACGGCGCTGGTGGCATGTTTGAAATGGCCCCAACTAACTTTGCCAAGGCTGGCTATGGGGTTCATGGCTATTGGTCCAGCTGGATCAATGATGCGGCTTATATAGATCTAAGTTCTACCGCCCTTGGCCCTAATGGAATTAACCAGCTCGGCTCGGACACAGAAAGATTACTCCCTTGCTTGATGGCATATGAATATATCTATTCTCCGAACTTGCCTTCTAACTTCTCTGGCAAGCATTATGCTTCTGCACCTAAGGTAACATACTACACCATCCCACTGCCTGGCTTAACTTTTGGAATCAGCTTTATTCCAGATCTAGACAGCACCGGCGCCATCACCACACAAGCTGGTTCTAACACCGGCCCTGTCGACCCTGAACGCGCTGGCTCTCGCCCAACCTTCAAAAATATCTTCAGTGGTGGCTTCATGTATGAAACAGAAGTTTCTGCAGTGAAATTGAAAGGCAGCGTGACAGGAGAAATTGGTAAAGCCAAAAAATATTACAACACCGATTTGAACAATGACCTGAAAGCTTATGAAATCGGCTTGGGCGCAACCTATGGCGAATATTCCATCGGCGCAACCTATGGCAACTGGGGCAAAACTGGAACCTATCGCAAGCGCTACGCCGGAACAAAACAAGGGGCCAATTATTGGACAGCAGTGCTCGCACAACAAAAAGAAAAGCTTGGTTACTCTCTGAGTTATATGCAGTCTAAACGCGCTGGCGGGATGGAAGCTATGGGATCTAACTTCCAATATTTATATTCGTCGCCACTTGACCCTAACAACAGAAACCCTAACGCCATTTCTTCTAGCCAAACTTTCTCAAGCACTGGCTATAACAAACTTCAGGTTATCTCTTTAGGAGTTGATTATAAAGTTGCTCCCGGCTTGATGCCATATCTTGAAGGAACAAGGTTCGTCTTTAAAAACAAGGCTAAGCCGCATTCTAATAGCGGTTATGTAATCTTATCCGGTCTAAGGCTGTCCTTCTAATTAAAGGGACGACTCTTTTAAAGGAGGTGTATGTGGCGATCACTATATACCCCTCCCAAAACCCTAAAGCCAATGCATATAAGATTGTTATTGGTAAAGCCAAGTCAAATTTCATACTAAAGGTGAATATGGTTATAGCTGCTATGTTCGCCAACACCAATAGCAGCATTTTAATCGGGCTATATTTCTTGCTTACCTCTCTTTCAAAAACGAGCCAACCGGAATAAAACGCCATAGCCATACTCATAACACCCCAAACGTGCCTGTATTCAAGCTCTCCCTGGGCTATAACAAAGGTTGATAACAAGACCGTGGCCACAGTCAATATCCCTCCCCATATATAAGGCGGCAGCGGGAAAGAACGACGAACCAATATAAAGCTTGAGACCACGAAAGCAGCCACCGCCAATCCTCCCAAGATATCAATCCAATTATGATATCCAAAGTGCACTATAGAGCAGGTTGACACCGTAAAGCAGATTAATGAAGCCAACCACAGCCAAACATTGCGGTAGTGCCAACAGATATATATCAACACATTGGCAAGGGCCTGGGTGTGACCGCTGGGGAATGCCCATCCCGGGGTTGTGAAAACATCGGGGTTCAAAGGAATCTGAAAAAGATCTTTAAGATAGGTGTTTAAGATTATGGAAAAACAATATAGTAAAACACTTAAGGCAAACACAGCCCGGTCAATAAACACATACCCTATGATAAAAATCACAGCAATAAATCGCCAGCTCGATAGAAATAACCCATACCCAAACAGCTCTTGACTTAGTTCCATTACCATGCGCCTTTATATATTAATGGATAGAAATAATCTAGGCACATAATACTTTACCCATAAGCATTAAGTCAACTTTAAATAAGCATCTGCCTTTCAAACCTTACCCAAAACATCAAGCACCGTCTTAGAAAAATCGTAAGCAAACTGTTGCGGTTGGCCCAATGGATGCATCCTAATCTGCTGCCGCAAGCCATGCCTCAGAAACCTTCTTCTTTCTTTATCACGCGCAAGGTCTAAAGCTATATCTATATATTCCCTATGGTTAAAGGCACAAAGATCTGATAGCCTAGCATTTGTTAAGTTGCTATAACTTAGGCGCTCGAAGAAGGCAGGCCCCACGAGCGTCACCACTGGCACTCCCATCCATAACGCCTCGCAAGTGGTGGTGCCACCTGTGTGAGGGAATGTGTCCAGGGCGATATCTATTTCATTATAAAACTTCATATGATCCGTATGGGTCGCTGCAAAAGAAATGCGGTCCGGGCTGATGCCATGCCGCAACATATGTTTACGGAAATTGCTCTTTAATATTGCTGAATCTGCCTCTGGGCGCACATAAAGAAATCTAGAACCAGGAACAGCTTTCATTATTTCAGCCCACACTGCAAATGTCTCTAGGGTTAATTTATGGGAAGCATTGACGGTGCCAAAGGTGAGGCAGTTATTCCGATCTTCCGGAATAACTGCGTCTATTGGCAATTCAAGGAACCCAACCTTATCAATAGCCACCCAAGTTTTTGGCATGATGAAAGGTTTTTCAAGCAATAATTTCGGGTTTTCAGGGTTTATATAGGGGTCAACCAGTATATAATCTATAGCCGTTGGGAAACCTATGGAATGTGGATATCCCAACCAACTGACTTGCAAAGGCGCCGGCTTATATGCACATGCATCTGTTTTGCTGAAAAGAGTCCTCCCCCCCAGTTCAAACAAAATATCAAGATGATCATTGGCGATAGATTCAGCAACAAGGAAATCGTTTTCTTGACGATATGCTTTGAATGAATCAACACGAGACATCACATCCCTCTGCACATCATCTATTTCATATGGGAAGAAAGAATAACAATACAACTCAAATTTATCTCTATCCAAATTTTCTATTAAAGGCCAGGCAAAATATCCCACCGGATGGCGGCGCAAATCAGAAGACATAATCCCAATTCGCGTTTTGTTATTGAAACGCTGCCGCACTTTAGTTATCTTCAGCTCTCCCGCGGAGTTCTTCTCAACGGCGGCTCCACAAACACGATGACCTTCTAATAAATGCAGACGGTCCTCTATTGTTTTAACTCGCGAAAGTTGGTAGACAAACGGCCTGCTGTCAGATAAACCAACCCAATAATCAACAAGCTCTTTCTGGCCTCCCAACTTATCATACATATCATAATCTAATATTTTCAAAGACAGCATTTGAATAATGGCAGCAATATCTTTAACGGATTTGCAATTAACCAGCATTTGCTCGGCATATTCATAAGCTTTCGAGATGAACTTATCCTGCGACCCGTCATATTCTTTAATTGAAAGCATAAGCTCACAAAGCCTTTGCAGCACTTCTATATTAGTCGGATCAACTTTATAGGCCATATCATAGCATTCCTTAGCTCGCATACTGTCGCCCATAACAGAGTGATAACCATGCCCCAGGGCGAGAAGATTGCCTATGTCGCCGGGGTTAAATTCACGCACCCTCTCCCATATTGGTATGGATTCGTAGGTTCGACCTAATTGCCTTAAAATCATCCCCTTGCGTTTTAATAAAGACATATCATTAGGGGATAGGCTTAAGCATCTGTCCGCATATTCATAAGCCTGATCGTAAAGTTTTTGATTATAGCACGCTGCTGATAAATCTGCCATTATAGTGGCATTCTTAGGGTCGATGATAATGGCTTTACGCAGTATGGCTTCTGCCATACCGCTATCCCCTAATTTTATGTGAGCCGAGGCTTGCAAACGCATCGCCTCTGCATGTTTAGGGCTGACAGAAACAGCTTGAGTGAAGCATTGCAATGCCGTCTGCTGGTCGCCAATGATCATATATATGTTGCCTATATTTATCCATGCCATGGCTTCATTCGGGTTCACAGAAGCAGCCTGCTTAAGCACGCTGATCGCCTTGTCATAATGGGTTTGATTTTTTAAAACAACCCCGAATGTGTTTAGAAGGTCATAATTTTCAGGATAGCGCCGCAAAGCTGCTTCAGCAAGTTTGGCGGCAACATCCAACTGGCGCAGGTTAAAATATTTAATTACCAATGGCGAAATATGGTTTGGCGACGCCCCTGAATCCAAGGCCAGCTCTATTGACTCAAACGCCTTTTGATAAGCATTTGAACGCAGGTTTATTTCTGCTTCTTGCAACAATAAATGGAGGCTTCGCATATATTATCTTAACATTTAATCAGTATGTTAATTTAAATTCATTACAGCCAATAGGCAAGGGAAAACAAAGCAATCAGCATCTCTGATTCATTATCTATCCCAGGGTATCTAACTTAATATTTTAGGTTTTATTCGCCCTTCATCTATGCTAGTGTAACCTTTAAAGAACTGTATTTGATAATATGAATCAATCTATAAACCCCATCGATTTTCAACAAGCCCTAGAGGAAAGATATCTAGCCTATGCACTTTCCACAATCAAATCACGCTCTCTTCCTGATGTGCGAGATGGATTGAAGCCAGTTCATAGAAGGCTTCTTTACGCAATGCTTCAGCTGAAGCTTGACCCAAAATCTGGGTTTAAGAAATGCGCAAGGGTGGTCGGTGACGTTATTGGTAAATATCACCCTCATGGTGAGCTAGCAATTTATGATGCAATGGTGCGAATGGCGCAGGTTTTCTCATCAAGATATCCATTGGTTGAAGGTCAGGGAAATTTTGGCTCGATCGATGGCGATTCACAAGCCGCTATGCGATATACCGAAGCCAGGTTAAGCAGATATGCCTTATTAATGCTAGAGGATATAGAAAACGACACCGTTGACTTCCAAGACACTTACGATTCTTCTGATAGAGAACCCATGGTTTTGCCTGCACTGGTTCCCAACCTTCTTGCAAATGGCACAGAAGGAATAGCCGTGGGAATGGCAACTTCAATTCCGCCACATAACATAATTGAATTGATGGATGCAACACTTGCCCTGCTCCGCAAACCAGAGCTAGATGATTTGACAGCTTATGTTAAGGGACCTGATTTCCCCACAGGGGGCGTTCTGGTGGAACCAGCATCTAATATAGCAACAACATACGCCACTGGTCGCGGCAGTTTCCGCCTGCGTGCCAAATGGCATAAAGAGGAATTATCACACGGGCAATATCAAATCGTGGTGACAGAAATTCCATACCAAGTGCAGAAAAGAGTTTTAATCGAGAAGATGGCCGATCTTTTCACAGATAAAAGGCTTCCATTGATAGAAACATTCCAAGATATGTCCGCCGAAGATATCAGGCTGATTATCATTCCCCGCAGCCGAACAGTTAACCCAGAACACATAATGGAATCACTGTTTAAGTTGACTGATTTGGAAGTTAGATTTCATTTAAACATGAATGTTTTGGATGACAGGCAGATCCCTCGTGTTATGACCTTGAAAGAAGTCCTGGTTAACTTTATCAATCACCGTCGAGTTGTCACCACTCGCAACTTTAATCATCGCTTGGCTTATATCACAGATAAATTGCATCTGCTTGAAGGAATGCTGATTGCATATCTTAACCTGGATGAGATCATAAGAATAATCCGTGAAGAGGATGAGCCAAAGCTGGTTATGATCGAAAGGTGGAAACTTAGTGACATCCAAGCAGAGGCTATACTTAACATGCGCCTGCGCTCATTGAAGCGCCTTGAAGAGGTGGTGATTAAGAAAGAGCATGAAGACCTAAGCACAGAAAAAGTCAAGCTGGAAGGCATTTTGGCCAGCCCCGCCCTTATGACCAAGCACATCATAGGCGACATGGAGCGAGTTAAAAAAACATTGCTGCAAATAGACGGGGAAAGAAGAACCGCCATTGGCATCCTGCCAGAACTAGAAGAGCTGAATGAAGAAGTGTTTATTGAGAAAGAGCCATTAACCATAATGCTTTCGCAAATGGGATGGCTAAGAGCAATGAAGGGCTTCTCTAGCGACCCCATGAAATATAAAGAAGGCGATCAAGCCAAGTTCGTGCTGCAGGGGCACACCACAGATAAGTTATTATGCTTTAGTAATTACGGTAAATTCTATACCATTGCTTGTGATAAGATCTCTAAGGGCAAGGGTTGGGGCGACCCACTCAGGCTTATCCTTGAGCTTGCTGCAGAAGAAGAAATCGTTACTGTGCAACTTTATAACCCCGAGATGATGATGCTGTTGGTTTCTAAAAACGGCAAGGGATTCAAAGTGCAGGCAGCCGACACCCTAGCCCAGACTAAAAATGGGAAACAGGTGATGAACAGCACTCCCGGAGAAGCCATCTTCTGCAAACCTATCACAGGCGATATGGTTGCCATTTTAGGAGAAAATCGGAAGATGCTGATATTGCCTTGTGAAGAAATATCCCAGATGCGACGTGGCCAAGGGGTAACTTTGCAAAAATTTAAAAAAGGCGGAGTGGCTGATATCTTCATCTTCAGCAGCGAGAAAGGCCTTGTTTGGACAGAAGTCGATGGCACTGAAAAACAATTGCCAAAATATGAGATCTGGAAGAATAAACGTGGCGGCCCTGGACGCATGGTGCTAAGCAGAATCTGGGTGGATAAATGATCTTTCTAACCAACACTCTTTCTGGGCGCAAAGAGAAATTCACCCCTATAGATGAATCAAATGTTCGTATGTATGTTTGCGGCCCTACTGTCTATGACAGAGCCCATCTTGGCAACGCCCGTTCTGCTGTAGTATACGATGTGCTGTTTAGGGGTTTAAACGCCCTATTCCCAAAGGTCACTTATGTGCGAAACATCACAGATGTCGATGATAAGATAATTGCCAAATCCAATGAAACTGGCAGATCAATCACCGACATCACCGAAGAAATGACCGGCTTCTATCATCAAGACTTGGCCGCCCTGAATTGTTTGCCGCCAACTTATGAACCGCGGGCCATCGCTCACATTCCCCATATGATCACAATAATCGAACAGCTCATCTGTCGTGGCTTTGCATATGAAGCAGAAGGGCATGTGTTATTTGCTGTGGATAGATTCCCTGAGTATGGCAAATTATCTAAACGCAGCTGGGACGATATGATCGCAGGGGCCAGAGTTGAAGTTGCACCGTTCAAGAAAAATCCAGCTGATTTCGTGTTGTGGAAGCCAGCAAAAGCAGGGGAAGAAGAGGCCAGCTTCTCAAGCCCATGGGGATTAGGCCGCCCTGGATGGCATATTGAATGCTCCGCCATGAGTCAAGAATATCTTGGCAACACCTTTGACATCCACGGGGGCGGCGCTGACCTGACCTTCCCACATCATGAGAATGAAATTGCTCAAAGCGTATGCGCTGACGACCACGCCTCTTATGCCAAATTCTGGGTGCACAATGGCTTTTTAACTGTGGAGGGGGAGAAGATGAGCAAAAGCCTCGGCAATTTCCACACCGTGCATGACTTATTAGAAAGCGGCGTGGAAGGGGTGGTGCTGCGCTATTTATATCTCACCACCCATTATCGCAAACCACTGGATTACAGCGCAAAAGCCTTACACGACGCCAGAAAAGCTATAGAGCGTTTTCGTGAAATTCTGGGTGATGAAGTTAATAATGAGGTGCCAAGCGCCATACTCGGCTTTTTATCTGATGACCTTAACACTTCAATGGCCCTTGCATACATGCATGAATTGGCCTCCGAAATAAGCAAAGGTGATGTGGGCAAGAAAAAGGAATTAGCCGCATGCATTTCGTTCTTGGGCATAAACCTAGCAAAAAACTCGGAAGTTATTCCTCATGAGGTGCTGGCCATGGCAGAAGCAAGGCATCAGGCCAGAATTAATAAAGATTGGATGGCAGCCGATACCCTGCGCAAAAAGTTATCTGATGCTGGATATATGGTTAAAGATAGCCTAGATGAGAAATATATAGTCTCAAAGATCATAAGTTAATCTTTTAGTAACTAAATAGTATTACCCTGACATCATAAGTAATCTAACACCTAATCACGCCAATGCGGCTGCCAAAATTCATAAGAAGGTTATTCTGCTGTGACGTGGATGAAGCCATGGTGATCGACCCAGCCCAGGGCCAACAACCTCAGGCAGCAGTTGAAGCAGCACCCGAAGCAGCGCCCGAAGTGGCACCTGAAGGTGAAAACCCACCGGAAGAAATTGGTTGCCTACCCAGTGTGTGTCCATATTTCAGCTGCATTATCTTAGTTTCATCTCAAATCGCTGGAATGATCATTGCCCATTTTGTTCCCGGAAGAGCAGGAGAAGCAGCGATTGAAGCAATAGACCAAGCAGCACAGGTGGCGGCGATAGCAGCTCATGCAATCGCCGATAATCAAGCCGATCAAAGTTTTTATGCTCGGCGCGCAAATTTAGATCATGCACAGAGGCATCCTAACATTGAAGGGTGGGCCCATTACATAACAGAAAAAGCCGACACTGCCATTAATCTTGCTAACGTAGCCACGCAACTTTTTGCCACAGGCAGAATACCTATCGGTGCCGTCATTACAGCGATACATGCCTTCCAAACAGCTAGAATAATTACAGGCATTTACCCTCCTTCTGTTGCTGAAGTCACCCTTGTTCATGCAATAGGCAATTATAATGGGCCAACACGTGGCGACCATCCACCAACCTTTCTTGTGGCAGGGACCGCCAACCAATTCTTTGATTGGCTAAGCGACGGGCTCATACGAGGAATAATAGTATACCCTATTATTGACAGACTAGAGTGGGGAATGGATAGAATATATGGAATAAATGAACCAGACGACCACCCGGTTTATATGGAAAGAGTTCCTATGCACCCTTATGATGAACCACAAGAGGCAGCAGCTGGCGCTGGACCAGCAGTGCCAGACAATCCATATAGAGACACAATGCAAATCATGGCATGGATTTTCTTAGGAACAGCATATACATATGACAGCCCCTTTGAATATTAGATGTGATTGACAAGATAGGGGTAAATATCTGATAATACAATTTTACCCCTATCTAAATAAACATGAACAAAGAGCAAGAAATAAAGCAGATGATCCGTGTTAACCTTGCTGGTGAATATGGGGCCATTCGCATTTATCAAGGGCAAATAGATGCCATGAAGAAACTGAAGCAAGACCCACAGCATATACGCGAATTAAGACATATGTGCGCCCAGGAAGAAAAACATTTAGAATTCTTTCAAAAGGAATTGGTTGAAAGAGGGGTAAGGCCGACCGTTCTTCATCCCTTATGGCATGTCTTTGGTTATGCCCTTGGTTATATAACAGCAAGAATGGGGAGAGAGAGCGCTATGGCCTGCACCGTTGCAGTCGAGGAGGTGATAGATGCACACTATTGCGAACAGCTCAGCGCAATAAATAAAGATAAAGAAGCAGAACTGCACAAGGCTATCGAACTGTTCCGAGAAGAAGAGCTGGAGCACCGAGACCTTGCCCTAGAAAACAACGCCCAAGAAGCACCTCTTTACCATGTATTATATCATTCCATTCAAGCAGCAAGTAAAGCTGCGATTTGGCTGTCTAAAAGACTCTAGCACCAGATGTTGCCAGCAAAGAGCGTGCGCAGGTCGGGTATGTTATATTTAAGCATCACCATCCGCTCGATTCCCATGCCAAAAGCAAAGCCCTGATATTCATTGGGGTCGATTCCCATATTCCTTAAAACCACAGGATGAACCATTCCGCATCCGCCAATTTCCAGCCAATCCTTGCCTTCACCTATCTTTATAGATTCTTTATTGCTTCTGTCGCAACGAACATCCACTTCAGCCGATGGCTCGGTGAATGGGAAAAAACTGGGGCGCAATCTTATAGGGGCATTTTCCACCTGGAAAAATTGCTGCAGGAAGGTTTCTAAGGTATACTTCATATGGGCCATATTGATGCCCTTATCTATACATAGCCCTTCTATTTGATGGAACATTGGAGTGTGGGTGGCATCATCATCAGATCTATAAACCCTTCCTATAGATATAATCCTCGATGGCGGGGTTGAGCCCTGCATATGCCTTATTTGAACTGAAGAAGTGTGGGTGCGTAATAACAACCCTTCTGCACCTTCGAGATAAAAAGTATCATGCATCTGCCTTGCAGGATGAGATTCTGGAATGTTAAGGGCAGTAAAGTTATGCCAATCATCTTCGATTTCTTGACCATCCGCTCGGGAAAATCCCATCTGAGAGAAAATAAATTCAATATCTCGAATAGCTTGCGAAGTTGGGTGCGCACCGCCTTGGCTGTAACGACGGGAAGGCAATGTTATATCTATTGTTTGGCGGGCTATATCAAGCTGCAATTGCTCGACTTCCAACAAATTTTTCTTCTCCAGCAGAGCACTTTCCATTATAGATTTCGCTCTGTTAACTTCAGCGCCATATTCTTTACGCTGCTCGATGGGAAGGCTCGCTATACCCTGCATCAGATCGTTTACACAACCTTTTTTACCCAAAAACTGCGAGCGCAACTCATCCAAAGCAGCCATGGTTTTTATCAAACCAAGTTTCTCGAGAAAGTCACGCTGCACTTTTTCAGGTTCTGTGGACATGGCGGTTAAGCAGCTTCTTTGCTCAAAGCTTTTTTAGCCAACTCAACAACCTTGGTGAAAGATTCATTGTTATGAATCGCCATTTCAGAAAGCATTTTACGATTTAAATCAATTCCACATAGTTTCAAACCATGCATAAATTGAGAATACACCATCCCCTGTTCACGCACTGCAGCGTTAACACGTTGGATCCATAACCCTCTGAAATCACGTTTTTTATTTCTGCGGTCGCGGTATGCATATTGCAAACCTTTTTCCACCTTTTCAACTGCTATTCTAAAGCAATTTTTAGCACGGCCACGATAGCCTTTTGCCATTTTAAGGATTTTTTTGTGACGAGCTTTCGCTGTTACGCCACCTTTAACTCTTGCCATTTCTTATTCTCCGTAAAGTTTAAATTCAGTTAATCAGGTTGCTTTATGCATATGGCATAAAAGCAAGAATGCGAGTGCACTCCATTGGTGGCAACACAGCAGTGCCCCTTTGGTTACGCAATTGACGCTTACTTCTTTTACGCATGTTATGCTGCTTATTAGCCTGACCAGCCTTTACTTTACCGGAAGCGGTAACCTTGAAGCGCTTCTTAACGCTACTTTTAGTCTTCATCTTAGGCATTTTCAACTCCTATCATTGTGTTGCACATGTGCCAGTGGGCATGCCTGAAAAAAGGCCCTAAAGACACGTAGACCGACACATTATATCAAATCAAAAGAATTTGCAAGCCCTTATAATACTATTGGCAAAATCATCAATTAAGGTTATTATCTACTGTGAATTGAATATTGGAATTATATTATGTTAAAATCTTTATCCTTCTCTATCGCAGCAGCCACATTGCTTACCGCCTGTTCCGACAACCCCACACCGGCAATAATAGAACGCAAGGATTCTATATATTATGGCAGAGATGGGGCACGCACCCTCACACCAACCCATTCTTCAGCTAACCACGCAGAGACAACAGGATCAGAGATATCAGAAAAACCCCTTATCTCCTCCAACTCCGACCAAGATGTCTATCAACAAGATGAGCAGCCAACAAAGGCTGCAGACTCGCTTGAAGATAACGAAGAATCATTTGACTTAGCCGGCCTGGAAGAGCCAACCCCTGCACCATCAGGCAATTACAAACTCCCACATCCATTAGATAACGCAAAATTCATGTGGCCTGCTGATGGCGCCGTGATCTCCCATTTCGGCAAAACCGCTAATGGCATCAATGAAGGAGTCACTATAGATTTGCCTATAGGAACCCCGGTAAAAGCTTCTGCCAATGGCAAAGTGTTATTCGTGGGGCAAGATAAAATGTATGGCCAACTGATCATACTTCAACACCCTGATGATATATTCACCGCCTATGCTCATAACTCTAAATTGTTAGTCACAAAAGAGCAGCAGATAAGCAAAGGCATGGTTATCGCCAACTCTGGAAATAGTGGCGAAGCATCATCTCCGCAACTTTACTTCTCTGTAAGAAAAGGAGCCACCACCATAGACCCTGAAAAGCCTTTATAGGCTGAAAAATTGTATACTCGAATTAACCGGAGAAGAAAATGGCTGAGATCCCCCCATTCATCGCTCAAGATGTGGAACGCAAGTGGCAAGAATTTTGGAATAAAAATGAAGTTTTTAAAGCCGTTATAGATTACAACAAGCCTAAATATTACGTGCTTGAAATGTTTCCCTATCCTTCTGGCCGGGCCCATATGGGGCACCTGCGCAATTACACACTGGGTGATGTTGTCGCCCGCTTCAAAAAAGCCCTGGGGTTTAATGTGTTGCACCCCATGGGTTGGGATGCGTTCGGCTTGCCCGCAGAAAATGCCGCTATAAATAACAAGACCCACCCTCAAAAATGGACCCTGGAAAACATCGACTCAATGAAAGCTCAGCTGCTGCCCGTGGGCGTCTCCTATGACTGGGACAGAGAGATTGCAACCTGCCTGCCTAATTACTACCAACACGAACAAGCCATGTTTTTGGATTTCTTAGCAAAAGGCATAGCCTATCAAAAAGAAGCCATAGTGAACTGGGACCCAGTCGACCAAACTGTTCTCGCTAACGAACAGGTTGAAGATGGCAGGGGTTGGAGATCTGGCGCTCTAGTGGAGAAGAAAAAACTAACCCAATGGTTCCTCAAGATAACAGACTTTGCCGAAGAACTGATCTCTGGCATATCCGAACTGACTGAATGGCCAGAAAAAGTCCGATTGATGCAAACCAATTGGATCGGGAAGTCTATCGGAGCAACGATAAAATTCAAAGTTGATAACAGCTCGGAAGTTATTTCTGTTTTCAGCACCAGGCCAGACACTCTGTTCGGCGCCAGCTTCATCGCCATAGCCCCAGATCACCCCATCTGCAGAACTCTAACCACCCCTTCAGCAACTGCATTTATCGCTGAATGCAGCAATATGGACACCACTGAAGCATCATTAGAAACAGCAGAGAAAAAAGGTATAAACACAGGGTTAATGGTTAGCCACCCCTTCGACAACAGCATCAAACTGCCGGTATATATCGCCAATTTTGTGTTGATGGAATATGGAACAGGCGCTGTTTTCGGTTGCCCCGCACATGATGCCAGAGACCATGAATTTGCCACGAAATACAATCTACCAATCACCCAAGTGGTTCAACCAATCGATGGCTCTGCGATAGATGTGCAAAAAGCGCCTTATACTGATGATGGCACCATCATCAACTCAGGCTTCCTAACTGGGCTAACCATTGAGGCAGCTAAGCAGGCAGCAATAGATAAATTAAAAGAGAATGAAGCTGGTGAAATTACTGTGAATTATCGCCTGCGTGACTGGGGCATATCTCGTCAACGCTATTGGGGGTGCCCGATACCAGTGATCCATTGCCACGACTGTGGAACTGTGCCGGTTCCCCGTGATCAGCTGCCAGTAACCCTGCCAAGCGATGTGGTTTTTGATAAACCAGGCAATCCTTTGGATCATCACCCAACCTGGAAGCATGTCTCTTGCCCAAAATGTGGCAAACCAGCGACACGCGAAACTGACACTTTCGATACCTTTTTCGAAAGCTCTTGGTATTTCGCGCGCTTCTGCTCGCCACAAGCAGCCGAAGGCATCAACCTCGAAGCTGCTAATTATTGGCTTCCGGTGGATCAATACATAGGCGGCATAGAGCATGCCGTTCTGCATCTTCTATATTCACGTTTCTTCACATTGGCATTGACCAAATGTGGCCACCTTAACACTGAACATCCTTTTAAAGGATTGCTAACACAGGGAATGATCTGCCACGAAACCTATAAGGATAAAGATGGGGCATGGATATATGCAGACCAAGTTAAAAAAGTTGGTAAAAAAGCATATCATCGCGCCACTGGCGAAGAAGTGATCATTGGCAGAGTTGAGAAGATGAGCAAGTCTAAGATGAACGTCGTTGAACCTGATATTATAATAAAAAAATATGGCGCCGACACAGCCCGCTTGTTCACTCTGTCTGATTCTCCGCCTGAGAGAGATCTAGAATGGACCGATGCTGCCGTTGAAGGCTGCTATCGTTATTTGGTGAAGTTATATAAAATGGTGCAAATTTTTATGAGCAAAACCACCAACACAGATGGCAAAGATGACAGCAAAATCACAGTCTTGGCACACCGAACCATTCATAATGTGACAGATGATATAGATAAGTTTCGCTTTAACAAAGCGATTGCTCGCATACGAGAATTCACCAACTCTTTATCCGACTCTAGTGTAAGCCTGAACACCCTGCGTTTCTCCTTGGAAACCATTGTCAGGTTATTGAACCCTATGGTTCCCCATATATCAGAAGAAATGTGGCAAATGTTGGGGCACGATAAAGCCCTGGTATATCAACCCTGGCCTAACGCTGATAAAAACTTACTTGTTGATGAAATGGCAACAAT